>OGIE01000132.1_pt1 | contig 100742 bp, 84 predicted proteins | sample 1571581 | NCBI WGS metagenome assembly OGIE01 (sample SAMEA2582021, study PRJEB24529) | metagenome | biome: Human gut stool | place: China | collected 2011
TTTAGCTTTTACAAAATTCAAGCTGATAAGACGTTCATCACCGCCTTCTATACCAACGAAGTTGCTCCAAAGATTCTGCCAATTCAAGGGAAGATTGCGGCAGAGAAGTTATTTCTTTCAATACTCCAGCACGATAGGCATACAGGCCGATATGTTTATAATAGGTATGATTTTTCAGCCAATCCTGCTTTTCAGCATTGCGTTGATAAGGAATGATGGAACGACTAAAATAGAGTGCATTCATATTCTTATTCAAAACTACTTTTGGTGAATTGATATTCTCTAAAGCCTCAAATCCATTATCAGGCATAAAAGGCTTCACCAATGTAGCTATCTGGGTTGTGACATCATCAAAACATGCTTTTACTGCTTCCAACTGAGAAGGTTGTATAAAAGGTTCGTCTCCCTGGATATTAACTACAATATCAAAATCTCCTCCAATCTTGGTATATGCTTCATAGCAACGGTCCGTACCGCTCTTATGATTAACAGAAGTCATCACGACTTTGCCACCAAAAGCTTTCACTACTGCTTCTATTCGTTCATCGTCTGTGGCCACATAAGCGTCATTCAGAACGCCTGCCACTTGTTCATATACCCGTTGTATTACGGTTTTGCCACCCAACATAGCCAATGGTTTTGCCGGAAAACGCGTGGATGCATAACGGGCAGGAATAATTCCTAAAAACTTCAACATATCTTAATTTTCTATTTTACATTTTACAATTTGATTACGCGATATTTATGATTTATCACGTTCTCAGTTCTTTCAATCCTCGGCAGATGTAGTCTCGTTTTAAATCTTCGGGTTTATAGACTGTGTCATCACATGACAGTAAATCTATATCCAGTCGAACTATTTCTTGTTTTTTTTCTTCAGGCATTCGCCCTGCTTCCTTCTCAATGGCTTTCAGATGAGAAATCACTTCCATTGCATTATTATCGGAAACGAAACGTGCCACCTGATTGGAGAATAAAGATGTACGGCGGAAGTAAAGCGGCTTTGTTTCTTCCTCTGTAGAGAAGCAAATACTGGGAAACAGTTCCTTCAAACGTTCCCGTGCCAGTGAAAGGTTTTCCTTTCGGCGCTCGTTACTGCCAATGCTGATTGTATAAACCACGTCGTTGATGTTTAATCGAACAGGTCATCTAAGCCACTTTCTGATGCTGGCTCCAAGTCTATTTCATCATTATCTTTGCAAGGGTCGAAACCTTCGGGTAATTGGAAATGTTCATTTTCATCATAGCCCAATGTTTTGTCGGCAAAGACTTTCACCATATATTTAGCCCAGATAGGTAATGCCATAGAAGCACCCTGTCCATGAAGCATGGTGTCGAAGTGAATGTCTCGTTCTTCGCCACCTACCCAGCATCCGGATACTAACGAAGGAGTAAAACCCATGAACCAACCGTCTGCATTGTAGTTCGTGGTTCCGGTTTTACCGCCCATATCAGCTTTCACGCCCAAACGGCGAACACGGCCACCTGTACCTTCATTGATTACGGCACGAAGCATAATCAACATTTTATAAGCACTGGAAACCCCGATAACCTCTTCCATCTCCGGCGAGAAAGTGGCCAGAACATTACCCTCATTATCCTCAATACGTGTTACAAACAGAGGAGCTACGCGAATACCCTTATTGGGAAATGCTGTATAGGCACTTACCATCTCTCCAACCGAAATTTCACAAGGACCAAGGCAAAGGGATACTGACGGTACGATTTCACGGTTACGCACACCAAAACTTTCTATCAGACGTTTTAAGGAGTATGGATTGAGTTTACTCATCAGATAAGCTGTAATCCAGTTATCGGAATTAGCTAATCCCCACTTGATGGTTACCATTTCTCCATAACGTTTGGTATTAGCATTACGAGGTGTCCACGGTTTACCATTTTCATCAATTAAAGTATATTCTACATGGCGGGCTTCGTCACAAGGAGAAAATCCGCTTTCCATAGCCAACGTATAAACATAAGGTTTAATAGTCGAACCAACCTGGCGGCGGCCTACCATAGCCATGTCATACTGGAAATAGTTATAATTTGGACCGCCCACATATGCTTTCACATGTCCGTTATGTGGGTCCATCGACATGAAGCCGGCACGAAGGAAATGTTTATAATAGCGGATAGAATCCATCGGAGTCATAATAGTATCCTTTTCTCCATCCCATGTGAATACAGACATTTCTTCGGGTGTATTGAAGGCCTTTTCTATTTCTGCATCCGATGCTCCGGCTTTTTTCATGATACGGTAACGGTCAGATTGTTTCATGGTACGGGTAAGAATTTCATCTACCTGTTCCTGAGTAATCCTATTACTGTAGGGTGCTTTTTTACGTCCCTTCTTCTCTTTGAAGAAGTAGCCTTGCAATTCTTTCAGATGCTCTTCTACTGATTCTTCTGCATATTGCTGCATACGGGAATCAATAGTAGTATAAATTTTCAGTCCATCTGTGTAAAGATTATATTTAGAGCCGTCCTTTTTCGTATTCTTTTCGCACCAGCCAAACAAAGGATTATTTTCCCAATCAAGAGAATCCTCATAATATTTTTGCATCTGCCAGCCACGATATTCACTGCGCACAGGCTTTTTGGCATTCAACACACTACGCAAATATTCGCGAAAATAGGTAGCCAAGCCTTCTTTGTGGTCTACACGGGTATACTTCAAAGTAAGAGGAAGTGCTTGTAGAGAATCGCACTCTTCGGAAGTGATATACCCAGCTTTGCGCATCTGGTCGAGCACTACATTGCGACGTCCGCGTGAACGCTCCTTGAAGCGAACCGGGTTGAAATAAGACGGATTTTTACACATACCAACCAGTGTGGCAGCCTCTTCCATTTTTAACTCTTTCGGATCACACCCAAAATATGTATTAGCTGCCGTTTTGATACCTACTGCATTATTCAGAAAGTCAAATTTATTGAGATACATGGTGAGTATCTCTTCTTTGGTATAATAGCGTTCCAGTTTTACAGCAATTACCCACTCTATAGGCTTCTGGAATAAACGTTCCATCACATTATCCGCACTGGGGGAATATAACTGCTTGGATAATTGTTGAGTAATGGTACTACCACCACCCGCATTTTTCTGAAATAGTAAACCACGTTTTACGATGGCACGGAACAACGCAATGGCGTCAATTCCGGAATGCTCGGCAAAACGCACATCCTCCGTTGCAATCAATGCATTGATGATATTGGGAGACAAGTCATTATAACCCACATAAACTCGATTTTCTTTGCTAAATGAATAGGTTCCAAGCACCTTCTCGTCTTCCGAGAAAATCTGTGTGGCAAACTTATAATTAGGGTTTTCCAAGTCTTCAACAGGAGGCATATAACCTATCCAACCTTTAGCTATGGAGAAGAAAACAGTGGCACAAGCCAGTACAACGACGGCTAAGAATATCCAGAGGATTTTTATGATGTTCTTTATCATGCTTATTACTGTAAATTCACAAATTCAATTAATTGATTAACCTGTAAAAATAATAGGGCAAAGGTACGGAATTATATTGGAACACACTTATAATTTCAATAGAAAAACTCTTAAAATGCCACACTTGGGCACACATAAAGTGTGGCATTTCGGATGATGAGGTGTAGTGTTTTAGTTGTTGAAGTGTAGCATTTGGAGCACTAAAGTGCATCATTAGGTTTATTGAAATCTGTATGTTTTAACACTTTTTTTATGCAGGAATCGACCGATTTCAACATGTTTTTTGCCCAAAAACGTCTTTTTTTGCTTAGGAACAAAAATATTAAACTTCTTTTAATCAGATATTTATCCAGAAATGAAGTGCTTTTTTCTTTCTTATATATTCTTTATATAACATCATCATAATAAAAAGGAAAGAAAAAACTGTTGCTGACGATGGGAAAATATTCCGGCATTCATTCTATCGGAACAGAGTGTATCGCCAATGAGGACGAAATTTTCTTCTAAATTTTCTTCTGTGTTTTTTCGTACTCCGCATATTTTGTCTACCTTTACACTCTCGAAAAGAAACAAAATAACGAACGATATGGAAAACAGAAGTTTAGTCACCATCGCCGAACATAGCAAGGAAAAAATCCTCTACATGATTGAGATGGCAAAACAGTTTGAAGCCCATCCCAACCGCACTTTGCTGGAAGGGAAAGTAGTTGCCACCCTCTTTTTCGAGCCCTCCACCCGTACAAGACTCAGTTTCGAGACTGCAGCCAATCGCTTAGGAGCCCGTGTAATTGGATTTAGCGACCCTAAAGCCACGAGTTCTTCAAAGGGGGAAACCCTGAAAGACACCATCAAAATGGTGAGTAATTATGCCGATATCATCGTGATGCGACATCACTTGGAAGGTGCTGCCCGCTATGCCAGTGAAGTAACCACCATCCCTATCGTCAATGCTGGAGACGGAGCCAACCAACATCCTTCACAAACGATGCTTGACCTCTATTCCATCTACAAGACACAAGGTACGCTGGAGAACCTGAACATTTTCCTCGTTGGCGACCTCAAATACGGTCGTACAGTGCATTCGTTGCTGATGGCGATGCGCCACTTTAACCCCACTTTCCATTTCATTGCTCCCGATGAACTGAAAATGCCCGAAGAATATAAAATCTATTGTCGCAATCATAGCATTAAATACGTGGAGCATACGGATTTTACTGAAGAAATAATAGCCGATGCCGATATTCTTTACATGACTCGTGTGCAGCGCGAACGCTTTACAGATCTCATGGAGTATGAACGGGTGAAGAATGTCTACATTTTGCGCAAGAAGATGCTGGAACACACCCGCCCTAATTTGCGCATTTTGCATCCTCTGCCCCGCGTCAACGAAATAGCATACGACGTGGACGATAGTCCGAAAGCTTACTACTTCCAACAGGCACAAAACGGCTTGTATGCCCGTGAAGCCATTCTCTGCGATGTATTAGGTATCACTTTGGATGATGTGAAAGAATGATTTAATAATAATTGAAGTTACATCAGAAAACTATGAGCGAAAAGAAACAAGAATTGCAGGTAGCCGCTTTAGAAAATGGCACTGTCATCGACCATATCCCCTCTGAAAATTTATTCACTGTCGTCTCTTTGCTGGGGCTTGAGCACATGAACAATAATATTACCATTGGTTTCAATCTGAAAAGTAAGAAGTTGGGTACCAAGGGCATTATTAAAATTGCTGATAAGTTCTTTTGCGATGATGAAATTAATCGCATAGCTGTGGTGGCGCCTAACGTGAAACTGAATATCATCCGCGATTATGAAGTAGTAGAGAAGCGTGAAGTAAGTCTGCCCGAAGAACTCCATGGTATTGTAAAATGTGCCAATCCCAAGTGCATAACGAACAATGAACCTATGCCGACATTATTTCACGTAGTGGATAAAGAGAGTTGTGTAATAAGATGTCACTATTGTGAGAAAGAACAGAGAAGGGAAGATATTGAGATAATTTAATTAAATACAGTGAAGCAAGACTGGAAGCCCGGAACAATGATCTATCCGCTCCCTGCTGTATTGGTGAGTTGCGGAAATACTCCGGAAGAATATAACATACTAACGATTGCATGGACGGGGACGATTTGTACGAACCCGCCCATGTGCTATATATCCGTACGTCCGGAGCGTCACTCCTATGATATTCTGAAACGGAATATGGAGTTTGTCATCAACCTCACCACCAAGGGTATGGCGCGTGCTACAGACTGGTGTGGTGTACGTTCAGGCAGAGATTATAATAAATTTGAAGAGATGCATCTGACACCGGGAAAAAGTACTGTGGTCAGTGCTCCGCTTATTGAAGAATCTCCTTTGTGTATAGAATGCCGCGTAAAAGAAATCATGTCGCTCGGCTCACATGCCATGTTTATTGCTGACGTAGTAAACGTGCGTGCCGATGATTGCAATCTGAATTCGGAAACAGGAAAACTGGAACTGGCAGAAGCCAATCCGTTGGTTTATGTACACGGAGGATATTACGAATTGGGCGAAAAGATTGGCAAATTTGGTTGGTCGGTCGAAAAGAAGAAATAAAAAAAATGATTAACGGTTAGCGATAATGATGAACAGAGTTTTGAAAATCTTTATGCTGTGCCTTTTATTTCTCCCCGCCACTTTGTGGGGACAATCTCCCCTTGTGCCCGGTACAGCGGTCGAAGAACCCTTAAAGAAGCATCATCATGATCGCCCAGTAAACTTCGGTATTAAAGGTGGATTCACCTCTTCCCTCTTCCTCGTATCCAACCTTACGCTGAACGGCATCACTATAAACGAAGTGCAGAACAACTATAAGATAGGTTATTTTGCTTCTATCTTCATGCGCATCAATTTTGAACGCCATTTTTTGCAGCCGGAGATATCTTACAATATCAACCGTTGCAACATTGCTTTCGAGAAGCCTGCTGCAGATGATGCTCCTCTGGAAATGGCCTCTATTACTTCTTCCATTCACAGTATAGATATTCCTGTTATCTATGGATATAATGTTATCAAAGAGGGCCCTTACAGCCTGGCGGTGTTCGGTGGTCCTAAGTTCCGTTACATCTGGAATAAAAAGAGCGAGGTCACTTTCGAGAATTTCGACCAGCAGGGAATCAACGAAAAACTGCGCCCGTTGAATCTTAGTTTTACTCTCGGAGTAGCAGTTACCATCTCCCGCGTTTTCTTCGATTTCCGTTATGATATAGGATTGCACAATATTTCCCGAAAAGTTACCTATGATGACGGTACGAACAGCGAAAATCCTCCTGTCGATGAAATACGCTTCCATCGCCGGGATAATGTACTTAGTTTTTCTCTCGGAGTTTTCTTTTAGAAAGTAAATTTCTGTCTTTTCTGTCAGTTTATTCGTTTTTTTACCGTAAATTTGTGCGCTTAATAAGAGAACACAGATTTATCAAACTTATCTAAGTAAGCAAAATGAAAAGAGACGATTTAATTTTCGATATCATCGAAAAAGAACATCAACGTCAGCTCAAAGGTATTGAACTGATTGCATCAGAGAATTTTGTAAGTGACCAAGTTATGCAGGCAATGGGCTCCTGCCTTACTAACAAGTATGCAGAAGGCTATCCCGGCAAACGTTACTACGGAGGCTGTGAGGTGGTAGACCAGAGCGAACAAATTGCTATCGACCGCATAAAGGAAATTTTCGGTGCAGAATGGGCAAATGTACAACCCCACTCGGGTGCGCAGGCTAATGCTGCTGTATTTCTCGCCGTATTGAATCCGGGTGACAAATTCATGGGATTGAATCTGGCTCACGGCGGTCACCTCTCACATGGTTCTTTGGTAAACACTTCGGGTATCATATATACTCCCTGTGAATATAATCTGAATAAAGAAACCGGTCGCGTAGACTACGATCAGATGGAAGAAGTTGCTTTGCGCGAAAAACCGAAAATGATTATCGGTGGCGGTTCGGCATATTCTCGCGAATGGGACTACAAACGTATGCGTGAAATTGCAGACAAAGTAGGCGCTATTCTGATGATTGATATGGCTCACCCTGCCGGATTGATAGCTGCCGGATTACTGGAAAATCCAGTGAAATACGCTCACATCGTTACCTCTACCACACATAAGACTTTGCGTGGTCCTCGTGGAGGTATCATCCTGATAGGTAAAGATTTTCCTAATCCATGGGGTAAAACAACTCCGAAGGGTGAAGTCAAGATGATGTCACAATTGATAGACTCAGCTGTGTTCCCTGGTATTCAGGGAGGTCCGTTGGAACATGTTATTGCATCTAAAGCTGTTGCTTTCGGTGAAATCATGCAACCGGAATTCAAAGAATATGCTGCTCAGGTAAAGAAAAATGCTGCTGTATTGGCGCAAGCATTGATTGAACGTGGTTTTACTATCGTTTCAGGCGGTACAGACAATCACTCTATGCTGGTTGACCTCCGTAGTAAATATCCTGATCTCACTGGTAAAGTAGCTGAGAAAGCATTGGTATCTGCCGATATCACTGTAAATAAGAATATGGTTCCGTTTGATAGTCGTTCCGCATTCCAGACTTCTGGTATTCGTTTAGGTACTCCTGCCATTACAACTCGTGGTGCTAAGGAAGATTTGATGCTGGAAATCGCAGAAATGATTGAAACTGTTCTTTCTAACGTAGAAAATGAGGCGGTTATTACTGAGGTTCGCGCACGCGTGAATAAGACAATGGAAAAATATCCGCTGTTCGCATATTAATAGTATAATTTATTGAAGTAATTAATAATCCGTAGCCTCAGTAAGGCTACGGATTATTTTTTATATCTTAAAGCGAGCAGGTATTTAGCTCAATCCTTCTATATTTCCATCTACAATATCAATATGCATTGCCTGTGGCTCTTTGGGAAGTCCGGGCATACGAAGAATCTCTCCGGCAATGGCAACAATCATTTCGGCGCCATTATTAATAACAATATCCTTAATGTGAAACTCAAAGTTATTGACTGCACCGTATATCTTGGGATCGGCAGAAAAAGAATATTGCGTTTTAGCAATGCAAACCGGATAATGACTGATACCCATTTTTTCAATCAGTTTAATGATTTTGCGTGAATGAATACTGTAAGTCACCACACTGGCTCCGTAAAGATTGCAAGCTATCTTCTCTATCTTTTGTTCTACACTGTCACCTTCGTTGTAACTAAAGTTCAATGGTTCGGAAGGTTTATTTTCAATAGCATCAACCACTAGGTTGGCAAGCTCCACCGCTCCCTCTCCTCCATCTGCAAAAGCATTATTGACAGCAAAGCCCACTCCTAATTTCTCTTCACAATGATGGCGGATAGCTGTCACTTCCTCATCCGTATCACTTGCAAAACGATTGAAAGCAACAATGACTGTCTGACCAAATGAACGCAGATTGCGTATATGTTTATCCAGATTTCCAAAACCTTGTTGTAATCCTTCCATATTAGGCTCTTTAATGCGGTCAAGACTAACACCACCATGCATCTTCAGTCCTTGGGCAGTAGCAACAATCACTGTCAGTTTCGGTTGCAAACCACTTTTGCGACATTTTATGTTATAGAATTTCTCTGCACCAAGGTCAGCACCGAAACCGGCTTCCGTCACTACATAATCTCCAAAAGTCATTGCCATTTTTGTAGCAAGAATAGAGTTGCAGCCATGAGCAATGTTTGCGAATGGACCGCCATGAACAAAAGCAGCCGATCCTTCGGTGGTTTGAACTAGGTTCGGATTTATAGCATCTTTCAGTAAAACTGTGATAGCACCAGCCACACCTAACTCTTTTACTGTGAACGGACAACCATCAAAGCGGAAGCCAAGAATTATGTTCTCAATCCGTCGTTTCAGGTCATCTACATCCGTTGCCAGACAAAGAATTGCCATGATTTCGGATGCCGGAGTGATGTCGAAACCGGATTCCTCTGTAACACCATTTGTATTTGGACCTAAACCGGTGACAATGCTACGTAAAGAGCGATCGTTCACATCGAGTACACGCCTCCAGATAATTTCTTTCAGTCCGAAACCATCCGCCTGATGTTGATATAGATAATTGTCGAGCAATGCAGATATCATGTTATGTGCTGATGTAATGGCATGGAAGTCTCCCGTAAAATGCAGATTTATTTTTTCCATGGGAAGTACCTGAGCATAACCACCACCTGCTGCACCGCCTTTCATTCCGAAACAAGGCCCCAATGAAGGCTCACGTAAAGCTACAATTGCCTTCTTTCCAATCTTATTCAGCCCTAATGTCAAGCCGATGGAAACTGTTGTTTTACCTATACCGGCCTTAGTGGCAGTGATGGCAGTAACCAGTATCAGGTTACTCTTTTTCACCTTTTCTTCATCAATCAGATGCGTAGGAATTTTGGCAATGTATCGTCCGTAGTTTTCTACTTCCTCACGAGGAATACCTACACTTTCGGCTACCTGCTTAATCTTTTTCAGCTCAATGCTGCGGGCTATTTCAATGTCTGATTTCATACAGAGTATTTCTTTAAATAATTATCAAACTGCAAAAGTACGAAAAAGAGTGCAGATAGCAAAAAACTCTTATCTCATGCTCCTGCTTTCGGTCAGAATATATCCGTCCATCATTCTTATAATCCGTCCGGCTTCTCGAGCATTCTCTTCGGAGTGGGTCACCATAACCACTGTCGCCCCATCCCGGTTCAGCTCTTTCAGAAGGTTCATCACTTCGCTGCCATTGGTAGAGTCCAGATTTCCCGTAGGCTCATCGGCAAGGATAATGCGGGGATTGGTAACAATGGCACGGGCAATGGCGACACGCTGCTGTTGTCCGCCGGAGAGTTGTTGCGGATAGTGCTCGGTGCGGTGGGCTATCTGCATACGTTCCAATGCCTCATTAACGCGCTTCACACGTTCGCGGGTAGAGACTCCGGCATAGAGCAACGGAAGTTCCACATTCTCAAAAACCGTGAGTTCATCTATCAAGTTGAAACTCTGAAATACAAAACCAAGGTTTCCATTGCGCAAGTCCGTACGGTCATTCTCGGAGTAACGGGAAACTTCCTGGTCGAGAAACCAGAGCTCGCCGGAAGTAGGATTATCGAGCAAACCAATCATATTCAGCAGAGTGGATTTTCCACAGCCCGAAGGCCCCATGATGGCTACAAATTCTCCTTGAGTGATTTCCAGGTTCACTTCATTCAAAGCGGTGGTCTGTACGCTCTCCGTACGGAATATCTTACTGAGTCCAATAGTCTTTATCATATGCAAATTATTTTTTATTATAATCAAATCTCGTTTTCATTATATGCAAATCCATTTTTCATTATGTATAAAATAAATCTTATTCATACCTTAATGATTCCACCGGATTTTGCGATGCTTTCCGCCAGGTCTGTCCAAAGACGGTAAGCAAAGTGATGCCTGCAATGATCGCTCCTGACAACACGAACAGCCACCAACTTATTGCAGTCTGATAGGCAAATTCGCTTAACCAACGGTGCATAAAGAAATACCCTAACGGACAGGCAATCACAAAAGCCACGCCTACCCAACGAAGATATTCCCGACAGAACATTTTTACAATACGGTCGGAATGAGCACCATTCACTTTGCGGATACCTATTTCCTTTGTCCGCTGGGTAGTGGAGAGTGCCACTAAGCCAAATACCCCCAGCATGGCTATGACGATAGCCAACACTGTGAAGAATAGCAACATCCGGCTTTGTTGTTGTTCTTTAGCATAGTTTTTATTTAATACATCAGAGAAGAACTGATAGCTAAAATCTTTAACGAACAAATCATCCTGCACAGCCATCTCTTCGAATTTTTTCTGAATAAATTTCAGCGTTTCCTGTCGATGTTCCGGAGCTATTTTAATATGCAGGTGCGATAATGCTTCCGGAGTATAATAAAGAAAAGCCGGTTTTATCTTTTCGCGCAAAGATTGGAAATTGAAATCCTTCACTACCCCTACTACACGCGCTTTACTCCAAGAGTTCACTTGTAGTTCCATACCAATAGGATCGGCCACCTTCATCCCCTTCCAAGCAGCCTCATTAATTACAATATCGGGATTTCTATCTCCCCAATATTTCTCAAAGTCAGATTCCAGCAATTTCCCTTTTATCAACTCCAAACCAAATGTATTAATGAAATCCCCATCTGCAAACACTGTTACCATCTTTAGCGAATCTTCTTGTCCGTCTATATTGGTCCAGCGTACCAGACTGCCATCTCCGGATGAACTGCCTTCGATAAAACTTCCGATAGGCGCCCCCATAGATATACTTTTCACATTTGGATTTCTCAGTAGTTCTTGCTTGAATCCGGCTACCTTATACCATAAGCTGGTATAGATGGAGACAATATTTTCCCTATTAAGTCCCAAATCCTTGTTTTGCATATAATGGAGTTGCTTGAAGACAATAGCAGTCAGTAGCATCAGCGTAAGAGCTATAACGAATTGTACACATACCAGCCCTTTGATAAGTCCGCCTTTCCTTCCTGTTTTCCTGCCACCCTTAAAAGCAAGCAAAGGATTAATGGAAGAAAGATAAAAAGCCGGATAACTTCCTGCCAGACACCCCACTCCTACTATACCGAACAAAATATAAAAAAAGACAGCCCAACTAAGTCGCAGGGAGATTTCCGTATCCATAAACTTATTGAATAACGGCAACATTAACTCTGTCAGAGCTAAAGCCAATACCAAAGATATGAATGCTTGCACCAAACTTTCCGAGAGAAATTGTGAAATTAACGTTTTTCTCTTAGCACCCGTTATTTTGCGTACACCTATTTCTTTATAGCGCATAGATGCCCGTGCCGTAGAAAGTGTTGTAAAGTTGAAAGCTCCCATAAAGATTACCAATATGGCCAGCGCTGTAAACAGATAAATGGTAGCCATATTACCATGATTCTTTATGCAAGAATCAGAAAAAGTAGTATGCAGGTGAATGTCCCTGATAGACTGAAAACGTAATAAGGTTCGTTTCTCCCCAAACTTGCCGAGTGCACGGCTCATACTTTTCAGTTCCTTTTCATACATTTTTCCGCCGTCACCAGCCTTCATTTTGATATATACGTGTATATTCTCACGAAAGCGATCCCAACTATAACCGGCCATTCCCCTACCATAAGAATCCATCGGATAAGCAATGTCAAAACGGATATGACTCTTTGGAGGTATTTTTACCACTGCAACCACATTATAAATATTCTCCCGCCCATATCCGCTATAAGTCAGTTTTTGTCCCACTGCCGGACTACTGCCAAACATTTTCCGTGCCATCGTTTCTGACAAGATAATGTTATCAGGGTGGTCCGTTATATGTTCAGGATTTCCTTCCGTCACCGGAAAAGGAAATATCCGGAAGAATGCAGAATCAACATAAGCTTCCTCACCACTGATTTTCTTATGACTTTCCGTTTCTAACGTATGCAAATCTCCATATTTGATAGCCGTAGCATTTTCTACCTGCGGGAACTCTTCACGAAAGACTTTAGTAAGCGAACGTATCGTCGAAGGAGATTCTTTTATCTCTCCACTTGGCTCCCGTTTCACCTCAATAGTCCGGTAAATACGATTTGCTTCGGGGAAGCAGTCATCATAAGTCAATTCGTCCACTACCCAAAGATAGATGAGGAACGCCGCCGCCATGCCAAATACAAAACCCAGCATATTGATGGAGGAAAACAAGAAGCTCCGCTTTATCAGCCGAAGCGCAACTTTCACATAATGCTTTATCATCGTTATTCTCTGTTTAATTATTCTACAGTTAACAATATCAATTCATCATCCGATATATCCTGCCCTTTCAGGATATCCGGATATTTTTCTTTCGCTTTCATGGCATCGAGATAACTATAAGAAATATTTCCAACTACTCCCTCCGGATAAAACGGCACATTTAGTTCGCCATCGGTAGTAAGATGCGGAAAGTCTGGATCCTTACTATTATCTTCAGAAGGAAGTGTAAAGAAGTCTCCGGATATTTTATCATATATAAGCGAATAAAGAGAAACAGATTTAGCTTTCCGTGCGTTAGGCGAGTCATATCCTTTTGTTATTCTGATAAAGAGATAACGGTCTGTCTCCAACCATTGCTGCAAGAAATAATAATCATCCATATTATTAGAAAGGCTACCGGTGACTTTCTGCCCGTCAGCACGCAGAAAAGAGCCAAAGTCCAACCGATAAATTGCTTTCAGTGTGGAAGCATTTTCCAGTTGGTAAAGTGTATTATCATAGGCCAGACGTATACGCGTTTTGCCATGATAATCATAGATATGGTGTGGTTCTCCGTTTCGCACAGAGCCGGCACCTTTCGAAGGAGGATAATCCGGTGAATGGGTGGGATCAAAGTAGCACAAAGTATCTCCCTTTAGTTCATTCGTGTAGAAGCGACCGGAATAAGGCATGGAACGTATAAAACCTTCCGGTGTAAATTTAAAAAATGTTCTAAAGTTCAAATTACCCTGCAGAGGAATACTGTCTGCTATATCTTTTTCAGCCCAAGGTTCTGTTGCAGTCATTAAAACATCCCAGGGAAGAAAAGCCAGAAAAGTCCGGTATTTGTCTTTTTCATGATTAGGCACTGTATATGTACCCCGGATTTGCTTACGAGTTGTATCATAATAGACATTTCGTAGCACGGCACGCAATTGAAAATAGTACCTTTTCCCACTACGCTGAAAGTCAACATCATTTTCGAATAACTGCTTAATAAGTTTAAAGCCCTTATCCAATAAATAAATCCCTTGGTAACTATTTAATAAATATCCCTCTTCCACCGAAATCAGCCTACCACCTATCGGCACTAATACTCCTGTACGACGAATCTGAAATGTACCGAGTTCGCTGATTTTCATAGGACGCACATTCTTCAGCGCAGCCTGCACATTAAGGGTCTTCACTCCGGCTGTTTCTATTTTAGCCTGATACTTAATTCCGGCGGGAGGTGTATAATCTTCCGTAAATTTCGGTACATCAGTAGAAGTCGCTTTTACGGCGGCTTCATGCTCTGTGGCTTGCTCATCCAGGGTCTGAGTTATTTCATCTTTGCTCATACCCGGACTCTTGGAACTGCAAGCAATAAGAGAAAAAAATAATGTAATGAAAATCAGTTCTCTGTATAGCATACTTTTTGCGCATTCGTTTACTTCTAAACATAAGGCAATAACTATACCAAATAGCTAATCGATTATAGCACAGTATTTTATTCAAAAAATATTTTTGCAAAATTGCACGATATCGTACACCAAATGCACGCTTCCGTACACTTCCTTTTCAAAAACTTTATCTATCTTTGCACATGTCCGGAAAATATCCTGAATCCGCACATTCAAAACTTAACTTCAAGTATGATGAAACGAGGAAAGATACTTATTGTAGACGATAATGAAGATATTCTCTTCACCTTGAAAATGCTGCTGCGTCCTTTAGTGGAAAGTATCACCACAACAACTGACCCGCGTGAGTTGCTGCCGCTCATCTCTCGTACCCACTTCAACGTCATACTGCTTGACATGAATTTCCGCCGCGACGCCGTCAGTGGAAAAGAGGGATTCCAGTGGTTGGGAGAGATACTAAGGCTGGATGCGGGAGCTGTTGTCATCTTCATCACCGCATATGCAGATACGGAAAAGGCAGTTCAGGCCATCAAACAGGGGGCCACGGATTTCATCCCCAAACCTTGGCAAAACGAGAAACTGATAGCAACCGTATCTTCCGCCCTGCAACTCAGTTTCAGCCGGACGGAAATAGAAACTTTGAAGCAACAGAAAGAGGCTCTGAAAGAACAAACGGAAGCCCTCTCCCTTCCTGCCAAACCGACATGCGTGATTGGTGAATCGGCAGTAATGCAAGCCATCTTCCAAACGATAAAGAAGTTCTCCGATACGGATGCGAACCTGTTATTATTAGGTGAAAACGGAACGGGTAAAGATCTGATGGCCCGTTATGTGTACGAGCAGTCGCCACGCAAAAACGAAATATACGTGCCTATTGATTTAGGCAGCATCCCTGATACATTGTTTGAAAGTGAATTGTTCGGATACGAAAAGGGGGCATTCACCGATGCTCGCAAAAATAAACCGGGACGTGTGGAAGTAGCTTCGGGCGGGACGCTATTTTTGAATGAAATCGGAAACCTGAGCCTTCCGCTTCAGGCAAAGTTGCTTTCGGTCATTGAACAAAGAAAGAGTTCACGGTTAGGTTCCACCACCTCCTATCCGGTGGATGTAAGGCTGATTTGCGCCACGAATACGGATTTATATGCTGCCATTGATAACGGACAGTTCCGCCAGGATCTACTTTACCGCATCAATACGATTGAAATCCGTATCCCCCCTTTGCGGGAACGAGGAAACGACCTATTCCTGTTAGCCGAATTCTTTCTACAACGCTATCGGAAGAAATATAAGAAAGAACTCCGAGGCATCTCCAAAGAAGCCCGCAAAATGTTACAACTCTACCGCTGGCCGGGAAATGTGCGCGAACTGGAACACGCCATCGAGCGTGCCGTTATCCTCTCTGCCGGAACAATGCTGACGGCAGATGATTTCATGTTACGTTCGCCTCAATCTTCCAATGCCATTCCCGAAAAAGAGAAATATAACCTGGAACGAATGGAACGGGAAACGATCAATGAGGTGCTGCGGATATGCGGCGGAAACATCACGTTGGCTGCTGAAATGCTGGGAATAACGAGGACATCACTGTATAGAAGGATTGAAAAGTTCGGATTATGAAGAAGCAAGCTTGGATAAAGACACCTCTCTGGCTCACGGTCGGATTGCTGGCATGTTGTTTGTGTTCGGCATGTCTGGCAGTACACGAGTTTTATATCAGCCTGTGTGTAGCACTCTGCCTCACCGCGTTTGTAGCTTACGCTATATATCGGTATATATTACATTCTGCACGTGCGATGGCTCAATTCATATGGTCGGTTCGCTATTCTGAATTCCTCTCTTCTCCTGCCGCCCATCTCAATGCTCCGCAAATTCTTCCCGAAGAGTTGTTGACGGAGATGCAGGATGCTATTGAGCACTATCGCAGTAATCTGCAAAAGAAAGAGAGTCAGTTGCAATACTTCCAGGCTCTGGCCAATCATATAGATATGGCAGTCCTTGTTTATGCCCCCGATGGACAGATGGAATGGATTAATGAGGCGGCAAAGCGCCTGATACACATGGAACATCCGCGCACAGTGAATGATTTAGTCAGTTTTCATCCAAATCTACCGGAAAAACTGCGTACATTGAAAGCAGGCGACCTTTCCGTGTGGCAAATTAAAGAAGAGGAAGAGAATGTGCAGCTCGCCCTTTCGGGTATGGAATTCATCATTCAGGGCAGGAAGCTGCTGATTGCCGGAATGAAGAATATCCACTCTGCATTGGATAGTCGTGAAACGGAGGCATGGCAGAAGCTAATCCGCGTACTGACGCATGAAATCATGAATTCCATCACTCCCATCATTTCACTGACTGAACTTCTTACCAAATATGCCGATAGTCTGGAGGGAGATGAAGAAACCAAGACCGAGATGAAGCAGATGTTGCAAACCATCGGGCGTCGGGGAAATGGATTGGTACGTTTCATGAATAGTTATCGGGAAGTATCGCATCTGCCCCAACCTATACTGAAACTCTGTAATGCAGAGGAATTGCTGGAAGGAGTGGTCCGGCTGATGCAGAATGAAGTGAACGACTTGCATCTCTCCGTACCTGCCGTTGCGTTACGTGTCATTGCGGACAAAGAACAGATAGAGCAGGTTCTTATCAACCTGATACGGAATGCCCGCGAAAACGAAGCAACACAAATCACTCTTTCCGCGGGCATCACTCCAGGAAATCATCTTTTCCTGCGTGTTACTGATAATGGAACCGGCATCGAGCCGGAAGTTCAGGAACGTATCTTCATCCCTTTCTTCACTACAAAGCCAACAGGCTCAGGCATCGGACTGACCATCTCCCGGCAAATTATGCACCAGCATCACGGAAGCATTGCCGTGCAATCAAAAACAGGAGAAGGGAGTATGTTTACGCTGCTGTTTCCGGTGGTTTGATAAGTGATTAGGGGTTAGTGATAAGTGATTAGTCTCCTTGCGGCATTATAGCGCAACACTAATCACTTATCACTAACCCCTAATCACTTATTACAACGCTTTCTTATACAAATCCAAAATAATCTCCTTCGTCACCTCGCGAGGATTACCCGGCGTACAAACATCGGCAATAGCAGCAGTCGCCAGCTTGTCGAGATCACTTTCCTTGATACCCAGTTCAGAAAGATGTTGCGGTATGCCTACTCTTACTGACAGCGCTCTCACAGCATCTACAGCAGCACGGGCTGCTTCTTCCTTACTCATGCCCTCTTTGTATACATTCATAGCCTTGGCTATTTCTGTGTATTTATCAAGTGCAGCAGGTGCATTGAATTCCATAATGATAGGCAGCAATAAAGCATTAGCCACACCGTGAGGAATATCGAAGATAGCACCCAACGGGTGTGCCATACCGTGAACGACTCCCAAGCCTACGTTGGAGAATGCCATTCCGGCAATATATTGTGCCACAGCCATACCGTTACGCGCTTCGGCATTAGTCGGTTCAAATACTGCAGTCTCCAGATAGCGGGTAATCATCTCGATAGCCTTAATCTCGAACATGTCGCTCATTTCCCATGCACCTTTGGTTATCAAGCCTTCGATGGCGTGAGTCAATGCATCCAGTCCGGTAGAAGCAGTCAGTCCTTTAGGCAAGGTATACATTAATTCGGCATCTACGATAGCGATGGCCGGAATGTCGTTGGGGTCTACACAAACCATTTTCTTTTCATTCACTTCATCGGTAATCACGTAGTTGATGGTTACTTCGGCAGCAGTTCCCGCAGTGGTGGGCAGTGCAATGATAGGCACAGATTTCTTTTTAGTAGGCGCTACACCTTCCAGGGAAACCACATCGCTGAATTCGGGGTTATTGGTAATAATGCCGATAGCTTTTGATGTATCGATGGAAGAACCGCCGCCAATGGCGAGAATGAAATCAGCTCCGGATTCGGCAAATGCCTTCACACCTGCATTTACATTGCTGACGGTTGGGTTAGGTTTGATGTCACTGAATACGGTGTAAGGGATACCGGCTTTGTCAAGCACGGTCAGCACTTTGTCCGCTACGCCAAATTTAATCAAATCTTTGTCGGTTGATACAAAGGCTTTCTTCAAGCCGAGACGTTTAATTTCTTGTGGGAGCACTTCGCGAGCACCCGGTCCGAAGTAAGATACTTCGTTCAAGACGAATCTGTTAATCATAATACGTTCATTTAAGTTCCGCAGGGTCTTTGGTGTTGAGTATGCGGAAAGTTGATACTTCATTTTGTATTCGACAAAATTAGGAAATATACGATAAGAAAAAGCAAAGCATTCTGATTTTTATCGTATTCAGAATGTTTTTATGGATACAGTGATAATATAGTTGCTATCGAATACAAATTTGCATCGTTGTGAACTCACAAGCCATAACTTTTGCCGATATATTCTCACTGCAATGAGAATTTTTTCCCATCGTAGTGAGAACTTTTTCTCATCACAGTGAGAAAAAATTCTCATCACGGTGAGAAAACCCTTTGTCGAGTGATCTAACCTACTTATTTAAACCTCGACGTATCCACCTCTTCCCTCTTCTTTTCCTTATATCCTCCGAACTTATACGTGAGCGATACACCGAACTCCCGGAAGCAGCTATAGTCATTCGTCACGTTCTGTGTGCCGAAACGGATGCGTGTTTTTACTTGTCCCGTCTCGAAGATATCGTTGCAATAGAGATTCAGAATCGCTTTTCCTTTGGCGAAGCCGTAACGCAATGCAGCATTCACATAGCCCGATGCAGGCAAATCATAAATGCCTTGAGTAGCCTTGCTACGTGCCATTCCCATCAGTGTAAGTTTCAAATCCGGCTTTTTAGAGAGAGTGAAGTTATTTGTCAGTACTGCAATGCCGTAACAGATGTTCCGGTTAAAGGGAATATCCCAAAAGTCATCATCTTTTTCATGATGCCATACGCCAATCAGAGTTAAACGGGAATTTAACCATTGCTTTATATCAAAAGGTATAGAAGCTTGTATTCCTGCCTGTTGCTGAAAATTAAAATTAAGATGTTTGTAGATTTCCACCAGACGTTCCTGAGATTGATAAAGAGTCTGGGCAGAGTAATCCTTAGTATGAGCGAACCATGCACTGAAGATGTATTTACTCTTCAAAACATGTGTCAGTTGAATCTGATATTCTTGTGCTGGCTTCAGGTACGGATTCCCATGTATTTCAGAATATCCGCCACCCAGATAAGAGATGGCATCCTGCACAGCCCAGTAATCGGGGTAATCTTTATCACTGCTCAAAGCAAGCTGCCAGACTTGTCCGGGAGCAGGCATATAGCTAAGGTTGATGGTAGGGTACCAATCCCATTGATTCCATGCAGGCGTCTTGTAATGCTCCACCGCAAGCGAGGCATCCACAGAAAGTTTGTCGCCGAAACTCTTATTAAACCCGGCATAAAAATTCAGAGTTTGTTCGCGACGGCGGGACTTCATGTCATCAGGAATACCGTTGCTTGTTCCTGCTTTCGCATCCGTATCGTAATAATACTGATAACTGTGGTCGATGCTGGTAGTGTAGATGGCACCGTAGTTTAATCCCCATCCGCGTCCCAGATCATGTTCCTGAGAAAGGAAGAACTTCCAACGGTTGATGCGCTGGCAATCTTCGGTGAAGAAAGCAAGCTCCTCACCTTGCATGACGCTATGCAGCAGTTGGTCGGACGGAGAACGGTAATATGTCAGTTCGGCACCGGCTTTCAAACCGAAAGGAGTGCGATAGTCCAGACGCCCGTTGTGCAGCCAGTCTCTGCTATTGCTGCGGGTGTTGGATTGCTGTGTACCGAAAATATCTATCAGACTATGGTAAGTAGAGTAACTTCCGTTATAAACAAAGCTCAACTGATGGTCTTTGGCAATGTTATAATCCGCCCCTAGCCGGAAACTATGGGTATGGTGGCGGCTTCGGCCCACCTCATCGGTGTTTATGTGGTGGGTCGAACCGTCCGCCTGAGAATGCATAGACTCTTTGTCGGTCAGGCTGTAACCCCTGCCATGAGTATGCGAGTAAAGAAAATCTGCTGAGAATTTATTTCCGTTATATATCAGACTGGCACGTTCGTTGAAGCCTTCGTAGTGTTTTTGCTGATATTTTCCGTAGACTTCACCCTGCCAGGATGAGGAACCTCCGGTGCTTTGCTTCAAGGTGATATTGATGAGTGCACCACGCACCTGATAACGCGCCGGGGCATTATACATTACTTCAGCTTTCTCGATACGACTGGCGGGGATGCTTCTTAATAAAGAATAGAGCTGTTCGGTAGTCATGGTCGTCACTTTGCCATCCAGCACCACCGTCACGCCTTGCCCTGCCAACATTAGTCCGCCATTCATTTCTGTCACGCCGGGCAGTTCTTTTACAGCATCATAAGCGTTATCCACAGGAAGATTACCGACAAGCCGCGGAAGGTCGTACACCAGTTTGCCTTGTTCCGCTTTCACAATAGGGCGTTGTCCGGTAATCATGACTTCGGGAAGGGATTGATAGATACTGTCCAGATGGGCGTCTGTGATAATAAGACTATCGGCACTGAGAATACGCTCATTATCCGCATTTGCACTATCCGGCTTCTCCTGTGCAGAGAGGCTCACATTTAAAGCGCAAAATATCAGGGAGAGAAAGTAATTACATTTCATGTTTATTCGTTTTAGTTATGTACGGCAAAGAACGGGGAAAATTACCGGAACTTATGTTATCTCAAACTTATGTAGTCTTATTTACTGTTATCAGAACTGTTATTTAGTCTTATCACCCGTCTAACTACCGGTTATCTTTCTTACCTTTGTTTCATTAAAAATACAGAAATCGTATGAAACTGCCATTCAAACTTATCGCCATATTAGTTTTCATTTCCCTGCTGGGCATCTTTGCCTACCAGGCATACTGGCTCACGGGATTATACAGCACAATGAAGCATGATCTGGAACAAAACATTGTGGAAGCTATGCGTATGAGCGATTATAATGAAATGATGCTTCGCGTAGAAGGGCTGCAGAAGGATAACGAAAACCACGGAGAAGTTGAAGTTTCTGCCGGATACGACTCGGACACAGGGAAATCTTATGTACGCAGCAGCACTACCATCGACAGGACAGACACAATAGCAAAAAGCAGTAAGGAAGAAATTATCTCTAAAGAAGCGCCACAGGCAGCCCTGCATACCGATGGCGGATTAGACCTGATTTTACGTAATAAAAGCACTATGCTGGAACTTGCCACTTACTTCCAACGAGGATTACATTCGGGACTGGATATTATCTCCGATCCCGACATTGCCGTCTATGACAGTTTGCTGAATTTTCAATTGCGCGATAAAGGTATCGTCCTCCCCTACCTGCTGGAATATCTGTACTTCGGCTCCAAAACGGACTCTTCTTATACATACATCGATACAATAGTCTCCCTCAGCACGCCCGGATATGTGCCGAGCCGGAAAGCCACGCAATACAATTATGCTTTCAACATTCATTCCAGCAGATCATACCGGCTCACAATAGAACCTATCAACAAACTCGTACTCCGCCAGATGAGCGGCATCCTTGCCACGTCATTCATCATCCTTATTATACTAAGCTTTTCCTTCTGGTTTCTTATCCGCACCATCCTGCGGCAAAAAACACTGGAAGAGATGAAAAGTGACTTTACCAATAATATCACCCACGAACTGAAAACACCTATTGCCGTGGCGTATGCCGCCAATGATGCACTGCTCAATTTCAATCTGGCGGAAGACAAAAAGCAGCGGGATAAATACTTGAACATCTGTCAGGAACAGTTGCAACGGTTGAGCGGACTGGTAGAACAGATTCTCTCAATGAGTATGGAACGCCGCAAAACATTCCGCCTGCATCCTGAGACTTTTAACCTATGTGACCTGTTCCCAGCACTTATCGAACAGCATAAGCTGAAAGCGGGAAAACCCGTGAAAATCAGACTCGACATTAAACCGGAAGACTTAGCGATAACCGCTGACCGCACTCACTTCAGCAACATACTGAGTAATCTGATAGATAACGCTATCAAATATTCTCCGGAAGAAGCAGATGTAGTTGTTCACTGCCGGAAGACAGAAACCGGACAAATAGAAATCTCCGTCAGCGATCACGGAACGGGTATTCCCGCAGACAAGCAACTGCTTATTTTTGATAAGTTCTACCGGGTACCGACAGGAAACATTCACAATACGAAAGGTTACGGTCTGGGACTTTTCTACGTAAAAACCATGATAGAAAAGCACAACGGCACTGTAACCGTGAAGAGTGAACCGGGAAAAGGAAGTACATTTACAATAAGGTTCTAAATAACATTGCTTGTTATGAAACTCGATTAATATATGGAAAAAATCAAGGTATTGTTGGTAGAGGATGAACAAACCCTCGCTATGATTATAAAAGATACATTAGAAGGACAGGACTTCATTATCCACACAGCCAATGATGGTGAAGAGGGCCTGCGCCTGTTCTTCGACCTGCGCCCCGACGTATTGGTGGCTGACGTTATGATGCCCCATATGGACGGTTTTGAGATGGTGCGCCGCATCCGGCAAACAGACAAACAAACACCGGTACTTTTCCTCACCGCTCGTTCGGCCATCAACGATGTAGTGGAAGGCTTTGAACTTGGTGCGAACGATTATCTTAAAAAGCCATTCGGCATGCAGGAACTGATTGTACGCATCAAAGCGTTAGTGGGCAAAGCATTCGCTTTCAAAGAAGAACCTAAGCAGAAAGAGACTTGTTTTGAGATAGGCAAATATAACTTCAACTCCATCACACAGATGCTTTCACATGCCGGAATAGAAGAAGAGCTCTCCCACCGCGAATCCGAAATACTGAAACGCTTGTGCGAGAACCGTAACCAGGTAGTGAACACCCAGAACATCTTGCTCGACCTTTGGGGAGACGATAGTTTCTTCAACTCCCGCAGTCTGCACGTCTTCATCACCAAACTCCGCCACAAACTTTCTAAAGACGAACGTATCCGCATCGTCAATGTACGGGGCATCGGATACAAACTTATTATAACCTGAAGCTAACTACTTATGAAGAAACTATTCATCTTACTGTTCCTCCTTTCTGTTTTTCTCCGTGTTGTCGCGCAAAATGAACAACCGGAGGATAGCACATTACTTAAACGTCCTCCTACGGAAGTCAATGGACTGCTGCAAATGGCTCCACCTTCTACGTCGTCTGCCATTTCCAACCGGGAAATGCCTGTCAATACTTCCATTAGTGCTGACAGCATAACGCTGAATGTACCTCCCCTGCCTACTCATATCCCCAATCTGCCATGGATGGATGTGAAAATGGGAAAAATGGTCAGCCATTACGACCCTTTTGTGATGGATTATGAACTCTATGATGCTTTTATACTCTCCGGGAAAACGGCGTTGAGTACATTCAGCACGTACAACACTTATCCCACTATGGGAGCGATCATTCAGGCAGGTGCCAATTATATCTATCGTCCCAATGAACGGTGGGAACTCAGCGGTGGCATGTATACTGCCAAATACACCATGCCATCGCGCATGCATGGTTCCCAATTCGACATCGGACTGGATGCCTCTGCCGCTTACCGCATCAACGGTCATCTTCGCATCCGACTATTCGGACAATATTCCGCTTTTGGAAAACAAAACTCCTTTAACGGATATATGAATCCGATGTATCCGCAAAGTTGTTTCGGAGCTGTGATGGAATGGAAGATTAATGATGTTCTGGAAATACACGGCGGAGTGGAGCGAGTGTATGACGCTACTAAGATGAAGTGGGTAACGGCACCTATACTCCATCCGGTCATTAATCTCAGGAAGAAAAAATAGTTGTTATTATTAAACGGGCTGCATCCCTATATGGAGATACAGCCCGTTTGTCTACTGGTTAGAGAGGAACAAAATATATCGAATAGTATATCATAATCACTTTAGACTCTTCAAAGGTAATAACAATTCCCAAACTACAGCATATTATATACAACTTTTCTTTTAATAATTACTATATATTTCCATAATTCATACTTATTTGTTATATTCGCCTTTAAATAAAGACCATTAAGTGATGAAACAAATAGGTTTAATCATACTTTTATGCTTCTTCACCATTCGGGTGAGCTCTCAGAACGAAATACCTGCCGATAGCATTCGTAGCATGGATATGCCGGCTACGAAAGATTTTGATGGATTCCTTTTAGATATGAACTTGATGAAAATGGCGGCACCTCAGATGCCAAGGCTCACGCTGGATATTCCCGATGCCAGTAAAGACTACAGCTTTCTGTTTCACATGGATCCAAACGTAATATACTCACAGGGTTATTCACACATATTCAGCTTAGGTAATTCTACCATATATAGTATGAATCCCTTCGGACTGACAGGCTTCGGTTCATCACCTCAGAACTTGCAGATGGGCAGTTTCCGGCTAAGGAACGGCATGCGCATCAATACGTATGGAGAGTATGACAAGGATGGTCGGAAAGTACATAACCCCTCTGCTCTGCCATGGGAACGGAATAATTTCAAAGGTGCTTTTGAACTGAAATCAGCTAACGGATCATTTGGAATAAGAATTGAAGTGCAACAAGGAAAGACTGGACCATATTAAAGGAAATATAAAATATGAAGAAGAAAATATTGGTAATAGGTGCCAATGGTTTTACAGGGCGCCGGGTGTTGAATGACCTGTCTTGCAATGATGAATATATTGTAACAGGTTGTTCCCTGCATGATGACATTGCTCCCGGTTCTGGGAATTATCATTTTATTAGTGCAGACGTCTGCCAAATGGGAGAACAAGCTGCACTATTTCGTGAAGTGCGCCCCAACGTGGTTATCAATGCTTCAGCTCTATCTGTGCCAGACTATTGCGAAACACACCATGAGGAAGCGGAAAGTATAAATATCACTGCCGTCGGACAATTCGCTTTTCGATGTGAAGTGTCCGGAGCACGTTTCATCCACCTTTCAACTGATTTTGTATTCAGCGGAGATAGTGGTCAACTTTATAAAGAAGTAGATACGCCCGCTCCGGTCAATTATTATGGTGTAACGAAACTGAAAGGTGAACAACGAGTAGCTGAGTTATGCAGCAATTACGCTATTATGCGCATAGCTGTGGTGTATGGCGCCACTCTGCCGGGACAGCATGGAAATGTATTGCAGTTAGTGGCTGATCGTTTGAGAAATAACGAGGAAATAAAGGTGGTTTCCGACCAGTGGCGCACTCCTACCTATGTGGGAGACGTATCTCAGGGGATAGAAAAACTTATCCAGCATTCTAACAATGGTATTTATCATATCTGCGGTTCTGAATGTCTCACAATAGCTGATATTGCTTATCGCGTAGCTGATACTTTGAATCTGGATTATTCATTGATTTTGCCCGTCACTACCAAGCAGATGGAAGAAACTACTCCCCGTCCCCGTTTCAGTGGACTAAGTATAGAGAAAGCACGTACCGAGTTAGGCTATCAGCCACATACGCTTGAAGAAGGTATCAAGCTGATGTTCAATATTTGATAAGTGATTAAGGATGAGTGATGAGTGATTAGCAGTTAAACAATGCACATTGCTAATCACTCATCACTTATCCCTAATCACTAAACAACGTTTCTTTTATTCCACTTTCTTTCATATATTTTCTCACCATTTCCAAAAGTTCATCTCCGTACTTCTCCACTCCTTTTTTGCCAAAGTAAGGTATCCGAAGAAGAGCGGCTTTATCTTCCGGTAATAGATTGGTAATACCCAAAATTGCTTTCTGCTGAATGACTGTATATACCGGCAATCCTAATTGAGACGCTTCTGCATTACGCCAAGCTACCAGACGTTTATATAGTTCCGGATGCAAAATATCAGAAGGCACTTCCACAGCTGCTGTTTTTTTCCGTGAAGAGTTACCTCTGCCTTCTTCAACTTCTTCCTTCCGTCTTCTTTTCCCGGAAGAGTTATCGGAGCGTTTGTCCCCTTTGCTTTTCGCTGGTGCAGTATCATCGATGGAAAGTATTGCTTTTTGCTTTAAATACTCTCCGACATGAAAACTATTACTGACTACAAATTCCAATAAATCTGCTTTCAACAAAAATATATCATCCAATTCTTCATTAGCTATCTTCAGTTGTTTCTTCAGCTCCTTATTGTCTGTTTCCACTATTGTATTGCTTCTGATAGCATCTAGTGGAGCTAATTGTTCTTTAAAATATTCTGCTCCCAGATGAATGCGTTCTTGCAGGCCTTTATCCGTCGCATAATCTTCTGCTGCATCAACTAAACGTGTATACTGAAGACTGAATTTCTGAGCAACTTTCGTCACCTTTTCATGGAAACGTTCGGTTTCCGACTTATACTCCGCCAATAATTTCGGATAGAGTTTATACAAATGCTCATCCAATAATCTCACAAACCGCTTCAAAGCCTGTTCCAGTGGCACGAAGTCGAACAACCCTGAAAGTAGTTCCAGAAAATAGGATTGCTGTAATCTCCGGTACCGCGTTTCGTCGGGTTCATTTCTACGTGCGTCTTCCGTGAAGGCATCTACCGCACTATCGCTGATAACTGCTCTTGCTGACAATGGAGCGCTCAGTACCATGCCTTCCAATGTCTTACAGCGACTTAATGCCACATATGTTTGCCCGTGTGCAAAAGATGCACTGGCATCTATGATGGCTCGTTCAAACGTCAGTCCTTGACTTTTATGAATGGTAATTGCCCATGCCAGTTTCAGAGGAAATTGTTTGAAAACACCTTCTATATCTTCTGTAATTTCTTTCGTTTCTTCATCCAGCACATATTTAGCATTTGTCCATTCTTCTTCTTGCAACATAAAAGCTTCGTCACTTCCCTTGCTCCGCACTTCGATGCCTAAAGCTGAAACGTTCACTACTTCACCAATCATACCATTATAATAACGGTGTTCACCGGATGAGTCGTTCTTCACAAACATAATTTGTGCACCACGCTTTAATTCTAGCACTTCGTCCGTTGGATAAGAATATTCGGGGAATTTACCTTCTATCTGGGCACGGAACGTGAAAGAACGGCCAGGCAATTGTGCCAGCTCATACTCGTTGATGCGCTGTGCCTGATAATTATGAGTGGTCAACTGAATATATCCTTCTTCTTTGGATGGATTAAAATTCGGTATGTATCTCTGGTTCAGTTCTTCCAGCAAAGCCTGGTCGCAACGATTCTCCCTGATGCGGTTCAACATATCCAGAAAATGGGTATCACTTTGACGATACACAGTTTTCAGTTCAATGGTACAGTATTCCGATTGTCGCAATGCACGACTGGAAAAAAAATAAGGGGTATCATAATAGCGGTTCAGCATCTGCCATTCTTCATCCTTTATTACCGGAGAAAGCTGTTGCAAGTCACCAATCATCAGCAACTGCACACCACCAAAAGGTTTACCGCGGTCACGGAAACGTCGTAATACATCATCTATCGCATCCAGTAAGTCAGCACGCACCATACTGATTTCATCAATCACAAGCAAGTCTATACTGCGCATGATGTTGAGCTTGTCTTTTCCGAAACGAAAACGGTACTGTGCTTTGCCATCGGCACTGAATGAGGTATCGGGCACATAAGGAGCAAAGGGAAGTTGAAAAAAGGAATGTATAGTTACACCACCTGCATTAATGGCTGCGATGCCGGTTGGGGCAAGAACAATCATACGTTTGGGACTTTCAGCTTTCAGTTTCCGCAGAAAAGTTGTTTTTCCGGTACCTGCCTTACCAGTCAGAAATAGATGGGTGCCTGTATTTTCAATAAATTGCCATGCAAGTGACAATTCTGGATTCTGTTCCATTAGTTCATCAATGTTGGTTACGGAGGTGTAAAGGTAATATAAATAAAACAGTAAAACTTCCGTTACAACATCTTTTTGCAGAAATAATAATAAGCTATGGGCTAAGTAACTTGTAGCCCGTAGCTTATTATTATTTCAGGCTTCCTGCAATAATATCCAACAACTCGTTTGTAATTGCCTGTTGTCTACTCTTATTATATTGCTTCGTTAAATCCTGTATCAACTCATTTGCATTATCCGTTGCTGTCTGCATGGCAAGCGTACGAGCCGCATGTTCGGAGGCATTAGAATCCTGAAGCACTGTAAAAAGCTTCTGACTCAATACTTTCGGTAACAAATCTGCAATCAACTGTCCTACGGATGGCTCCACAATATAGTCATTCTGGAAACCACGTTTCCCAGAGCCTTCTGTTGCAGCCGTTGCCTCTACTTTACTCAAATCAATGGGAAGATACTCCTCACGAGTCAATATCTGCGAGCCCATTGATTTGAAGTGATGATAAATCAGCTCCACACGGTCAATTTGCTTTTCTACAAACTCATGCATAAGTAATGCGGCAAGCTCATAAGCTTGCACGTACGATGGTTTCTCTGCCATCTCCTGATAACTTCCCTGTGGTGTATAGCCCAGTTTCTTCACTGCCATCTCCACCTTCTTTCCTACAGGATATATCAAGATATTCTCCTTTCCAAGTGATTTATGTTCTTCTAATACTTCACCAAGCATTTTCACCACATTCGCATTGAATGCACCGCACAGCGAACTATTGGACGAGAAAACCACTACTGCTACCCGCACCACGGGCCGCACCTCAGTATAAGGCGACTCGAACGTAGCATCAGTAGACAAGAAGTTTGTCAGAATCTCATTCAGTTTCTGTTGATAGGGCAGCATATTCTCAATTCGCCCTTGTGCCTTATGCAACTTGGCAGATGCTACCATCTTCATCGCCGATGTAATCTGACGCGTACTCTTGACGGAGTTTATTCTGTTTTTTACTTCCTTTAAAGAACCCATCTACTTAAATATTAAAGGGTAAATATAAAATTTTAAGTATAAAATATAAAGCATGAAATATAAAGTATCAGGTATGAATTGATTTCATACTTTATACTTCATACCTTATACTTTATATTTAGAACCTCATAATATATATTGTTTAGACATCATGTCCGCAGTTTCCTCTATTTTTTTGCAGACATCATCGTCAATGACGCCACCCTTCAGAACATCAAGCACATCAGCACGATGATTCATTTCAAGCGATTCAAGGAAACTACGCTCAAACTCAGTCACTTTATTCAGCGGAACATTACGCAATAAACCATGCGTACCACAATAGAGAATAGCAATCTGCTTCTCTACTGACATCGGAGTGTACTGCGGCTGAACCAATAAGCGGGTATTCTTTTGCCCCTTGTCAATGGTCAGTGCCGTCACAGGATCCATATCACCACTGAACTTCGTGAAAGCCTCCAGTTCACGATACTGTGCCTGGTCTATCTTCAACGTACCGGCCACTTTCTTCATCGCTTTGATTTGAGCGTTACCGCCCACGCGGCTCACAGAGATACCTACATTGATAGCCGGACGATTACCTTGATTGAATAAGTCAGTGTCAAGGAAGATCTGTCCGTCGGTAATGGAAATCACGTTCGTCGGGATATAGGCGGATACATCACCTGCCTGCGTTTCGATGATGGGCAATGCGGTCAACGAACCGCCACCTTTGACTTTACCTTTCAAGCTGTCGGGCAAGTCGTTCATTTCGCGTGCCACTTCTTCTTGATTGATGATACGTGCCGCACGTTCCAGCAAGCGAGAATGCAGATAGAAAATATCTCCCGGATAAGCTTCACGCCCTGACGGACGACGCAAAATTAATGATACCTCACGATAAGCTACAGCTTGTTTGGAAAGGTCATCGTAGACTACTAATGCATGGCGGCCGGTGTCACGGAAATATTCACCGATGGCAGCTCCTGCAAACGGAGCATAATATTGCAATGCAGCCGGGTCACCCGCTGTAGCAGCAACCACAATTGTATAATCCATTGCGCCATATTCACGCAGTGTATTCACGATGGATGCTACTGTAGAACCTTTCTGCCCAATAGCTACATAGATACAATATACCGGGTCGCCTGCCTCAAAATTAGCACGTTGGTTGATAATCGTGTCAATGGCGATAGCTGTCTTTCCCGTCTGGCGGTCACCGATAATCAACTCACGCTGTCCGCGACCGATAGGTATCATAGCATCTACAGCCTTCAATCCCGTCTGTAATGGTTGGTTTACAGGTTGACGATAGATTACCCCCGGTGCTTTACGCTCCAAAGGCATTTCGCATAGCTCTCCGCCAATGAGTCCCTTACCATCCAGCGGTGCTCCCAGTGGATCGATAACACGTCCCAGCATACCTTCTCCCACCATGATGGAAGCGATGCGCTTGGTACGTTTCACGACATAACCCTCTTTAATTTTATCCGTAGGCCCCAGCAATACAGCTCCCACGTTATCCTCTTCCAGGTTCATCACAATCGCCTTGATGCCGTTGTCGAACTCCAACAGTTCGTTTGCTTCAGCATTGCGCAGTCCGTAGATACGTGCCACACCGTCACTGACTTGTAGCACCGTACCGATTTCATCCAACTGCACACGGGTATCAATCCCCTCTAATTGGTGACGGAGAATATCGGAAACTTCGCTTACTTTTATATTTTCAGACATGTTTTTTTAGTTATTAGTGATTAGTGATTAGTTATTAGCGGTTCCGTTACATAGCTATGTAATCACTGATAACTAATCACTAATAACTGTTATACGATTCTTCTGTTCTTATCAATGAACTGTTGTTTCACTCTCTTAAGTTGTGTGGCGATACTGGCATCCAGCCGGAAATCGTTGATATCGAAGATGAAACCTCCTTCAATAGCAGGGTCTACTTCAGTCTGCAACTCCATCTGGGCATGTAGCAAGGCGGAGGCACTGTCTCGAATACGTTCCCACACCTCTCGGCTCACGGGTACGGCTGTAATCAGCTTTCCTACACCAATATGCTTCAGCTTTCTGTATAAGTCAAGGTAAGTCAGAGCAATGTATTGCAAATAGTACTCCCGTCGGTTTCTCAACACAAGGATAATGAAACGGGAAAACTCCCGACTCACTTCTCCGTTGCCTACAGCAGCGGTACAAATCAGTGCAAATTTCTCCTTGATTTTCAGAATGGGGTTATCCAATGCATCACGTAAATCAGGATGCTTGCGGAAACTACGTTCCAGCATACGCAACTCACCGTATACGCGGTCTTCTGTCCCCGTACCTTTCGCGTACTCTATCAACGCTTTGGCATATCGCATCGAAACAATTCCTATATCCATTTCTTTGAAAATTAATAATTAAAGAATTAAAGTATGAAAAGCATCACAAAAGAGCTTTCATTCTTTAACTCTTTCATTCTTTAATTGCTCCTTGAGGCCGTTAGCACTTCATCCAGCATCCGATCTATCATCTCCATTTGTTCGTGCTCTTCATCCAGGTTTTTACGGATTACTTTCTCCGCAATATCCACTGAAAGCACAGCAACCTGGCGACGGATATCGCGTATTGCCTCTTCTTTCTCTTGCTGTATCTGCTTTTTCACTTCGTCCAGCTCTTTCTGCGCGGCGACTTCCGCCTGCTTGCGTGCTTCAACGATTATCTTGTCACGCTCGTGCATCGCCTCCCGCAGGATGCGTCCTTGCTCCTTGTTGGCTGCGGCAACTAATGCATCACTCTCGGCTTTCAGCCTTTTGAGTTGCTCATTGGCCTCCTTTGCCACTTCCAGCGATTGGTCGATGTAGGTTCTGCGGCCCTCTACCATTTTGGTAATGACAGGGAAACCGTATTTTGCCAACACCACGAATACTACGCCGAACGACAAAAGCATCCAGAACAGCAAACCACTATCGGGTAATAACAATGACATAACTTATTTACATTTTTAATTATAAGAAGAACACTAACAGACACACAACTACTGCCAACAGGGCAACACCCTCAATCAACGCAGCAGCGATAATCATGTTCATACGAATGTCTCCTGATGCTTCAGGCTGGCGGGCAATAGCCTCCATAGCCGAACCACCAATTTTACCAATACCCAAACCTGCGCCGATAACGGCAAGTCCGGCACCTATTGCTGCACCCAATTTACTAATTCCGGCAGCAGCCGCAGTAGCTTGCAATAATACAGATAGTAACATAATCTTTTGTTTTTAAATGGTTTATTATTAATTATTGTTTTCTTTCACTTTTACTTCTTTATGCTCCTCTTGCGCCAGTCCGATGAACACTGCAGACAACATGGTGAACACATAAGCCTGGATGAATGCTACTAGTAACTCCAATGCGTTCATAAAAATGTTGAATAGCACAGATGCCACTGTAAGCGTTCCATTAAGCGCAGGTCCCATGCTGGCAGAAATAAAAATCAGACATGTCAGCACAAGCATAGCCATGTGCCCAGCCAGCATATTGGCAAAAAGACGAATCATCAGAGCGAACGGTTTGGTGAAAATGCCGAAGAATTCTATAAAAGGCATCATCGGTATAGGTACTTTCAACCACCAAGGCACGTCCGGCCAGAAGATATCTTTCCAATACGTTTTCGTTCCGAACAGGTTGACTGCAACAAAGGTAAAAAGTGCCAATACCATTGTAATGGCAATGTTACCCGTCACATTAGCACCACCCGGAAAGATAGGAATCAATCCCATCATGTTATTTATGAAGATGAAGAAGAATGCCGTCAGCAGGTAGGGCGCAAACTTGCGATACTTCGGTCCTACACAGCTTTTGATAATATCGTCATTCACCATCATGATAAACATCTCCATAAATCCTACGAACCCACCAGGAGCCGCACTACCTTGCGGATGCTTACGATACCACTGGGCAACAGCCAGAATGATGATAAGTAACAATACACTATTGATTAGCAATGACAATGTCACTTTGGTAATAGAAATATCCCAAGGGCGTATTTCGTTTCCGGCCGCATCATGTTCCACCAGTTTACCTTCGTACTTGCTCCCGGCCGGCGCTATGGAAAATCCTTCATAAACACCCTCGTTCTCTTCCAATCGCGAAGAGAGAAAAGCATGCCAGCCGCTCTGCGAACTATATACAATGATAGGCAACGGAATAGTGACGTGCGTTTTTCCCCATGTAGTGATGTGCCACTCGTAAGCATCGCCAATATGTCCGAAGACGATTTCTTTCACGTCTACCGTATTTTCTTTCTGTTCGGCAGCAGTGACGTCGTCCTGTTTAGCTAAGCTGTCAAGTTCTGCTTCAACACCCTGCGCCTGAACAGGTAGGGTGACGAGTAGCATTCCCAGCATCAGGAATATTCCGGTCAATAGATTACGCATTTGTTTCATTTTTCTTTTCTTTTTTCTGTTTCTTCGTCACTTCGTAAGTAAAGAAGAACCAAGTCTCATATATCAGATAGACTATATAGTAAATAATGAATGTCAGCAAGAACAACTTGGCTTCCTCTCGCACTGCCAGGCAGTACACCAAGAGTATCACAGAGAGCAACATCTTCATCACCTTCATTGCCATGTATAGCAGCAACATCTTTTGCGGGGTATGTTTCCGACATGCGTCGAACATTGATATTTCAAAAAGCCCGAACAAGAAGAAATACACCGGAATAAAAGGGTATCCTCCGAAATAGTGCCCGGGCAACGCATAGTGAAAAATTCCCGCTCCTAACCAGCCTGCAATTAATGACAACAAGGTAATCTGGTATAAGAAATTGCGTTTTGTTATGCTGATACTCATAGTATTATTCGAAATTAAGAATGAAAGAGTTAAAGAATGAAAGGCGGTCGGATGATCAGTCTACACAGGCAGAAATGACTCCACCACTCAACTCTACAAAACCGCCCTTAATGTCGAGGGTCTGCTCCTCACCTCCCTTTGGCACATACATCACCTTGCCCTCACTAAGTGAAGACACGATAGGTGCATGTTGCGGCAAGATGGTAAAAGTACCTATCGTACCGGGTAGTGTTACACTTTCCACTTCTCCATTATATATTTCCTTTTCAGGAGACACTATGTTCAAAGACAAATTCTTCATAGCCTCTTTCCCTCTTTAATTTTTAATTATCAATTCTATTTCACTTGTTCCAGTAACTTCTTACCTTTCTCTATCGCTTCTTCAATTGTGCCCACATTCAAGAAAGCAGGTTCGGGCAGATAGTCCACTTCGCCATCCAGAATCATTTTGAAGCCCTTGATGGTATCTTCTATAGAAACCATCGTTCCCGGCACACCCGTAAACTGTTCAGCAACGGCAAACGGCTGCGATAAGAAACGCTGCACGCGGCGTGCGCGATTCACCAGTGTACGGTCGGCATCTGAGAGCTCTTCCATACCGAGAATAGATATAATATCCTGTAATTCCTTATTACGCTGCAAGATTTGTTTCACACGTTGTGCCACTTCGTAATGCTCTTCTCCCACGATGTGCGGATCAAGAATACGAGAGGTGGATTCCAGTGGATCAACAGCCGGATAAATACCCAGCTCGGTAATCTTACGACTCAATACTGTCGTAGCATCCAGGTGCGTAAAAGTAGTGGCAGGTGCCGGGTCAGTCAAGTCATCAGCAGGGACATACACAGCTTGTACAGAGGTAATAGAACCATTGCGAGTAGAAGTAATACGTTCCTGCATAGCACCCATTTCGGTGGCTAGAGTCGGTTGATAACCTACAGCCGAAGGCATACGTCCCAGCAAGGCTGAAACCTCGGAACCTGCTTGTGTGAAACGGAAAATATTGTCGATAAAGAACAGAATATCACGTGAACCATCCGTCTCGGCACCTTGATCACGGAAAGCTTCAGCCACTGTCAGCCCGGATAATGCTACTGACTGACGTGCGCCGGGAGGCTCGTTCATCTGACCAAATATCAGAGATACCTGCGATTTTTCTACTTCGCTGTAGTCCACTTTTGATAAATCCCAGTTCCCTTCTTCCATACTTTTCTTAAATTCCTCACCATAGCGGATAACGCCGGACTCAATCATTTCGCGTAGAAGATCGTTACCTTCACGGGTACGCTCTCCTACTCCGGCAAACACAGAGAAACCATGCTGTTTCTTAGCAATGTTGTTGATAAGCTCCTGAATGAGCACTGTCTTACCCACACCAGCACCACCAAACAAACCAATTTTACCACCCTTGCTGTATGGTTCCAGCAAGTCAATAACCTTGATACCCGTGTAGAGTACTTCTTGTACAGTAGTCAAATCTTCAAATTTAGGGGGATCCCGGTGAATGGGATAGGCTCCGGCACGATCCAGTTCTTTCATACCGTCAATGGAGTCACCCACTACATTCAGCAACCGGCCTTTAATCTGGTTACCTATCGGCATTGTGATAGGTCCGCCTGTGGGATGCACTTTCATACCTCTTTGCAAACCGTCCGTACTATCCATGGCTACGGTTCTCACCGTATTTTCGCCGATGTGTTGCTGTACTTCCACGATTAATGTTTTTCCATTTGGTCTTTTTATCTCCAGTGCGTCATGGATACTTGGAAGCATCAATTCGGCATCCGTACCTTCAAAATAGACGTCTACTACCGGTCCGATGACCTGAGAGATATGTCCGATAATTTGTGACATAAGCAATCTTTTTATATAATTTCTCTTTTTCTAAATTCAGCTGGTCGCGTTTCTGTCATTCCGCTGCTATGAGCTTAACACTTGTTGGTTAAGTTTTGTTCAACTCCCTAAAGCCTATTTTTGCAGAATAGTTACATAAACAACTTTGCAAATGTAGAAACAAAAACTTTCAGGTTGTACTCTTATGAAACTTTTTTTCTATAAATTATACCCTTTTGAACTATTATTACTACAATCAGAACAAAAAAGCCACTCTTATTTAACGTTGCTTAAACATTCAATAACAGATAGAAACAGGGATTCCCGCTATTTTGTCATGAACAAAACAGCATTTGATAAGTTATATCTTAAAGTATAAATTTAATGAAAAGATAAGATTATGAATTCAAATCAAAATCCATTCGCAGGCAATACCCCACAGGATGTAACTGAAAGACAAGGCGAAAATGCCATTTTCATCGTCTACGGCTTGACTCAAGCCCCCGATGCCATTGATAAAGTAAAAGACGTATGCGCCAATTTCTCAGCGTTGATACGTAGCATGCGCAATCGTTTTCCCGATGCACAATTCAGCAGCACAATCAGCTTCAGTGCCAATGCATGGGAACGTATCTTCCCCGGTAAAGGCAAACCCAAAGAACTGGAAACTTTCAAAGAAATAAAAGGTGGTAAGTATACGGCTGTATCCACTCCGGGAGATATATTGTTTCACATTCGCGCCAAGCAGATGGGACTATGCTATGAATTCGCCTCTATCATTGACGGAAAACTCAAAGGAGCAGTTGAAGCAATTGACGAAACCCACGGTTTCAGGTATATGGATGGCAAAGCAATCATCGGTTTTGTAGATGGAACAGAATCTCCGGCAGTAGATGAAAATCCTTATCATTTTGCTGTAGTTGGCGAGGAAGATCCGGAATTTGCAGGAGGCAGTTATGTATTTGTACAGAAATACATCCATGATATGAATGCTTGGAATGCGCTTCCAGTAGAGGAACAGGAAAAAGTTATAGGCCGACGAAAATTCAATGATGTGGAACTATCGGACGAAGAAAAGCCGGCCAATGCACATAATGCTGTCACAAACATCGGTGATGATTTGAAAATAGTGCGGGCTAATATGCCATTTGCTAATACTTCAAAAGGAGAATATGGCACCTATTTTATAGGATATGCAAGTACATTCAGCACTACGCGTCAAATGTTGGAGAATATGTTTGTTGGTAGTCCGGTAGGCAACACCGATCGTTTGCTGGATTTCAGCACTGCTGTAACAGGAACCCTTTTCTTTGCACCATCGTATGATATGCTTGGGGAAGAGGCATAAAAAAAGGCTATCTATCCCAGACAGCCAATCTTTTGTTAACCTTAAATCTAATACTATGAAAAACACATTGCAAAGGTACGGCTTTTCTTGATTTCTCCAAATTTTAGAGCCAATTCGAGGCATTTTACAACAAGGTTTAATAGATATGTTGACCTTGTTAACAATTTGACAGCAAAAATGCGAAATTTCGCTATCTATTTAAACAGGAATTAAGAATAATGTGAAACAGAGGGGTTATAACCTCTCTGTTTGTCTATAAAACTATGTATTCGCAACCGACTTTTGCATATAGTGTGCATCTGTCCCATCATGATAATAATTCTTTCGGATACCCACGCATTCAAACCCATTCTTTTCATACAGCTGGATAGCAGAGAAGTTGGAAACATTCACCTCTAAAGTTATCTTTCCCAAGCTTTTCTTGTATGCCACAGCCACAGCCCGCTCTATAAGCAACTGCCCCACCCCTTTTCCACGAAAAACGGGATGGACAGCAAGTGAATAGATACGCAGGCTGTGCGCACGTTTATTAATCAGCAAACTGAGGTACCCAGCTATTTTCCCCTGAGATTCTACCACCAAAAAACGTCCTTGTGCACGGCTGATAAGATAGATAAACTGTCGCTTTGAAAAACTATCCTGCCCGAAACAAATTAGCTCTATCTCCATAATTGACGAAATATCAGCTACCGTAGCCAGCCGAAATCCAAATTCCCGTTTCATTATCAGAAACGTTTAATATCCAGCATACGCCAGAAGTGATTCAGCAGTCTGTAATAGAGTTCGTCACCCAAAATAGCATCTTCCAGTCCATGGTCTATGCTGGGGTTATCATTTATTTCAATAACAATAGCCCGATCGTTCACCATTTTCAAGTCTACCCCATACAATCCCTTCCCGATAAAGGAAGCAGCACGCAACGCCGTATCCAATACCTTACGCGGTACCTGATAGATAGGGATAGTCTCCACCAACCCGCAACGACTCCGTCCGGAAGCATAATGGCAATAGATTTGCCAATGCCCCTTGGCCATGTAATATTTGCACGCATACAAAGGTTCTCCATTCAAGATTCCAATGCGCCAGTCAAAATCTGTTGGAGTGAACTCTTGTGCCAAGAGAATTGACGACTTATCAAACAATATCTTCAAGGCTTCGTCTAACTCTGCCTCATTATTAACTTTTTTCATGCCGATAGAGAAAGAGCCATCTGGAATTTTCAGTATAAAAGGGCTTCCAAGTTGCTCTGTAATTTCCTCATATGAATTAAGATTCGACTTGAACAACAGCATGGAAAGTGGTGCCGGAATCTTTTCTTTTTCAAATAATTCCTTCAGATATACCTTATTAGTACACCGAATAATGGATTGTGGATCGTCAATAACAGCTAAACCATTTTGTGTAGCCAGTTGTGAAAGCCGGAACGTGTAATGGTTCAACGAAGTAGTAGTACGGATGAACAAAGCATCAAACTCCATCAGGCGCGTGGCATCTTCTTCTGTTATCAACTCAGCATTGATGTCCATCTTCTTGGCTAATTCAAGCAGTTTATGAAGTGCTTTTTTATCACTTGGCGGGAACTTCTCTTCCGGGTCATACAGTACGGCCAGATTGTATCGGGCCGATTTTGAAGTTTGAGGATTACGCCATACCCTTCTATTGAACAAATCCAACGCATTAGCAAAATAGTCCTCTTTTTCACTATTCATCGAACTCAGAGGCAGAAATTGGATATTCTCTATCTGATTCTTATGACGTGTATTCAGCGTAACCCTTAATAGCGGAGCCGGATAATTCTCGAAAATAAAACGGGCAATACGTTCCAATCCTTTCTCTTTACAGGTACCGAAGTAAACATTAAAATACCATAAATCATCGGTTATGTTATTCTTCTGTATCCACTGGTAACAGAGTTTCTGTAGGCTGCTATCCATACGGATACCAGTACCCGCTTCTACCTTATTAATAATATCTACTCCGGGAATAACTTTATGCCCCCTCGTCTGGGCCAATAACGAGCAATAATAGCCTTCGGAGTTATAGCTATAATCATTGCTCAGGTTGATTACTAATTTACGATCCTTTCCCGGTAATTTATACTTCAGGTAGTCAGATACTGTTAAAATGCTGTTTGTTTTGGAATATGGTTTCCAATCGTCCAAGCTGTCTACAAGAATCAATACATTATTCATCTCATCTTTTAAAAAAAGTGCCCGAAAGTAGTGAATTAAATGATACGTGATATCGCAAGGTCAATAATTATTTTAGAGAGCAAAAAAGCGATAAACAAAAGCCTTCCAACGTTGTTTCTAACAACAACTAAAACTAAAGCAAACCTTGATTATGAAAAAGTTTAAACTCAGTTTATTGGCAGGCTTGTTGCTGATAATATCAGCTTCTGTTTTTGCTGGTACCCCACCCGTAAAAGTACAGGAAGCCTTTAAAAAGATGTATTCCAAAGTAACGAACATAGAATGGTTTCGTAAAAGTGATTACCACATTGCCGGATTTGTCTCGGATAATCAGGTAAAGGACGTATGGTTCAGCAAAGATGCACAGTGGATAATGACGGAAACCGATGTAGAAAGTCTTGAGAAAGTTCCTGCGCCAGTAGCCAAAGCATTTATGAAAAGTGAAACACCACCTATACAAATCAGATATATAAAGATCATAACTTTCCCTAAAATGCCCACCGTCATTATCATTGATATAGAAGAAGAAAATTCCGACAAGGAAATCCAGTTGTTTTATGCCCCAGATGGTACATTATTAAAAAGTTATGATGTAACTGGTGGTAGCAGCGAAATATATCCCGAATTATTCGGATAAGGCGAAGTTCCCGCCAAACACTAAAACAATACTATCAGGCTATGTGTTAATTATAAAAATAATTATAAATAACAAGACTTATGAGTAGACGTTCACAGCTTGAGCATGAAGTATCATTGGCTCAAAAGCGTATCAAAGATGCTCCCAAGAATACGCCAGCAAATATCAGAAAAATCTGGGAACAAGAGTTGGTTGACCTCGAAGTAGAGTTGAATAATCTGACCGACGACGAAGAGGATAATAACGATTAACATTATGCTATGAAATGGGATAATCAACTGATAGACCATTTGCAATGGTCGAATACAATCATCAACCGTGAAGGCAAAGAAATTGTGGCGCGGGAAATTGCAGCAATGGCAACAGATGGTGACGTGATTGGAGCCGGTTCCGGTTCCACGGTTTATCTGACTTTATTTGCACTCGCAGAGCGGATTCGCCGGGAATCATTGTCTATAGAGGTAATTCCTGCTTCCAAGGAGATTTCTATGGCTTGTATACAGTTGGGCATACCGCAAACTACGCTTTGGGCTAAACGTCCGGATTGGACATTTGATGGGGCGGATGAGGTAGATCCCAATCGGAGTCTGATAAAAGGACGTGGCGGAGCCATGTTCAAGGAGAAACTTCTGATAAAAAGCAGCAGCAAGAGTTTCATCATTGTTGATAACAGCAAATTGGTTGAGCAATTGGGTAGTCGCTTCCCAATACCTGTAGAAGTATTCCCGGGAGCATTGAATCTCGTGGAGAGTGAAATGCAAAGATTAGGGGCATCAGAGATTGTATTACGTCTTGCTGGTGGGAAGGACGGTCCTGTCCTGACAGAAAACGGCAACTTTATTTTCGACACCCGTTTCAGTTATATAGACCCTTCTCTTGAACAAAATCTGAAAGCAATCACCGGGGTAATCGAAAGCGGGCTCTTTATAGGATATGGCGTTGAAGTAATAGTAGCCAGATAAAAAATAAATCAGGCGCGAGTTCTCGTAATTCGCGCCTGAAAATATATTTAAAGCCTCCTAGTTTTATATAATAGTAGAAGTAGCTTAATATACCTCTACTTTTTCAGCAATGTGCTTTGCCTTATCCCGCAACGCATCTAAATCAGAGTTCAATGGTGCATAGCACAATACAACTCCCATACGGCGGTTGACGCGCGTTGTTGGCTTGCCAAAAATCCGAAGATATGTGTTTTCTTCTTTCGTTACTTCCTCAATACCCCGATAATCCGGACGCTCCTGGCTGGCAATAGTCGAAAGAATCACAGCACTTGCCCCTATGCGTTCCTGCTTGATATTTGGAATAGGCAGCCCAAGCACAGCACGCAGATGAAGCTCAAATTCATTCAGGTTCTGTGTACCTGCCAAAGTCACCATTCCTGTATCGTGCGGACGTGGAGACAGTTCCGAAAAATACACCCCATTTTCATGACTCAGGAAGAATTCAACTCCCCAAAGGCCGGCACCCCTCAAAGCACATGTCACTTTCTCCGCCATTTCCTGTGCTTCCTTCAAATGGGCAGGATCAATGTGTGCAGGCTGGAAGCTCTCACGATAATCCCCCCCTTTCTGTACATGGCCAATGGGCGGACAGAACAACGTAGGTCCATTTTTCTGCGTCACCGTAAGCAGAGTTATCTCGCTATCAAACTTAATAAATTCTTCAATAATCAATTCTTTTATATCGCCACGACTTCCATTGCAACCATATTCCCAAGCATGTTCCAACTCGTCAGCGCCCTTCACCAAAGACTGGCCTTTACCCGAAGAAGACATCAACGGCTTCACCACACAAGGGAAACCAATCTTTTCGGCAGCAGCTTTCAGCTCATCCAAAGATTTGGCATAGAAATATTTAGCAGTTTTCAATCCTAACTCTTGTGCCGCAAGGTCACGTATAGCTTTGCGATTCATCGTAAAGTTTACGGCACGGGCACTGGGCACAACCTGAATGCCCTCCTTTTCAAAATCATAAAGACGCTCCGTCCTGATGGCTTCTATTTCCGGCACAATGATGTCCGGCTGATGCTTACGTACTACACGTTCCAAAGCATCGCCATCAAGCATGCTGAACACCTCACATTCGTCAGCCACTTGCATGGCAGGCGCTCCGGCATACGAGTCGCAGGCTATGATATATTGGCCTTTGCGTTGGGCTGAAATTACGAATTCTTTGCCCAGTTCACCGGAACCTAACAATAAAATCTTCTTCATTTTTACTATGTGTTTACATTAAGAAGCGCAAATGTACGTAAAAAAATAAGTAGCCTGCCCTTTAAATAATTAAAAAAACGGATGGATAGCTCATTTTTATCTGTATCTTTGTACCATAAACAATAGGGTTTATTCTGAATTCTTCTTTGTGTATGTTTATTTTTGCGGAACTTCGCAAATTGCTCCATCCCCAAAATGACCTCATAATCAGCTCCTTTGTTCAGATTCAATTGCAAGTATGCCATCATCCTATGGTTCCATACGGCAGTTAGTCAGTAGGAAACTAAATGCAGTGTTTTTAAGCTGCATAATATATAATTAAATTAAGAATGGCAGTAAAAAGAGTAACATCAAGTAAAAGAGACAGAGAAAAAGCGAAACAGAGTAAACGAGAAGAAAAACAAAAGAGAAAAGAAGAACGCCTTAGCACTGGTAGCCGTAGCTTCGAAGAGATGCTGGCTTATGTGGATGAAAATGGAATTCTTCATTCTACGCCCGAAGGTGTGAAACCTAAGGAAGAGGTGGATGCTTCTGAAATAGAAATATCTGTTCCTAAGAAGGGCGAGGCAGAAGAGATTTTGCCATTAAACGGGCGTATTGAACATTTTAATGTATCAAGAGGTTATGGTTTCATAAAAGATTTAGGAAGCGGTGAGAAATACTTCTTCCATATCACGTCCGCTCCCGAAGGAATAACCGAAGGAGACAGTGTTACATTCGAAATTGAACGCGGTACGCGGGGTATGAACGCCGTGCGGATCTCAATCATTAATAAATAACAATTTTAACTTACAAAAAGAAATGAACATTTATGTTGCAAACTTAAGCTGGAACACAAACAGTGACAGCTTACAGGAATTATTCACACAGTATGGCGAAGTAACTTCAGCCTACATTATTAACGACAGAGAGACGGGACGTTCACGCGGTTTCGGCTTCGTAGAAATGCCGAATGATGAAGACGGTCAGAAGGCTATCGATGGACTTAACGAAACTGACTTCGAAGGCAAAACCATTGCAGTAAGCGTGGCTCGCCCAAGAACAGAGAGACCTGCAGGCGGCAACCGTGGTGGTGGCTATGGCGGTGGTAACCGTGGTGGCGGTTATGGCGGTGGCAACCGTGGCGGTGGTGGTTACGGCGGCGGTAATCGTGGCGGTGGCTATGGCGGCGGTGATCGCGGTGGAAGATATTAATCTTACATTAGCTAAGACAATGAAAACTGTTCGGGATGATTCCCGGGCAGTTTTTTTATGTCCTTATCACACCTATATATATCAATAATATCTATATTTGTATATTATGATAAGAACCAAACACATATTATTGACTCTCGCATTGCTGTTATGCAATGTCTGTATCTATGCCGCTGCAATCAGCTACTCCGTGCATGGAAAGATTATCGATAAACAGTCACGACAACCAGTGGCCTATGCCAATGTCGTAGTTGTAGGTATTCCCGGTAAAGGAACATCCACCGATTCACTCGGCATGTTTCGTATAGAGCAGATGCCACCAGGTATTTATCGCTTCGAAGCAACACTTATAGGCTATAAGAGTGCAGTGACTCCTGAATACGTAGTTTCTTCTTCCACACCTTTTATTGAAATAGAAATGGAAGAAGATGAAAACATGTTGGCGGCAGTGGTGGTCACCCCCTCTCCTTTCCGGAAGACAGTGGAAAGTCCGGTAAGCATGCGTATCATAGGTTTGCAGGAAATAGAAAAGAGTCCGGGAGGAAACCGGGATATTTCGCGTATCGTAAGGGCATATCCGGGGGTATCGTTCTCTCCTATCGGATACAGGAACGATTTGATTGTGCGGGGTGGCTCACCTTCCGAAAACCGCTTCTATATGGATGGGATAGAAATTCCAAATATCAATCACTTTGCCACTCAGGGAGCATCGGGCGGACCGGTCAGCATTGTTAATGCAGATTTGATACGGGAAATCAGTTTTTATACCGGAGCATTCCCGACCAATCGTTCCGGAGCGATGAGTTCCGTGCTGGACTTCCGTTTGAGAGATGGTAACCCGGATAAACAGACTTTTAAAGCAACATTGGGAGCATCGGAAGTTTCTTTTAGCGGCAACGGACACCTGAGCGATAAGACAACGTATTTATTCTCTCTACGCCAATCTTATCTCCAATTACTGTTCAAAGCTTTGGGACTTCCTTTTTTGCCCAACTTCATCGACGGGCAATTCAAATTGAAAACAAAACTCTCGGCACACGATGAGTTGACTATACTCGGACTGGTAGGTATCGATAAGATGAAACTGAATACCGACGAGAAAGGAGAAGATGCAGAATATATATTGAGTTATCTGCCCACCATTCATCAGGAAACATTTACCATAGGTGCTTCATACCGCCATTATGCAGGAAAGCATGTACAGACACTAACACTAAGTCACAACTATCTGAACAACCGTAATGTGAAATATCTGAATAACGATGAGTCTTCCGATGATAACCTGACGCTCCGGCTTCGCTCAGTGGAACAGAAAACCACCCTTCGTTTCGAGAATCAGACAAGATTGGGGCAATGGACTTTGAAGGAAGGTGCAGAACTGAATTATTCCAATTATACTAACCAGACAAGACAACGGATATTCGACTATACCTCACTTTCCAACTACCGGACTGATTTAAATATATTCAATTGGGGTGGTTTCTTTTCCACAGACTATATCAGTGCCGACAAACGTTTCTCTGCTTCCGCAGGTATCCGTACGGATGGAAACAACTACAACAGGGAGATGAAAGAATTGTGGAAACAACTCTCTCCCCGTCTTTCCTTATCTTACGAGCTCACCAAGCAATGGACACTAAGTGGAAATGCAGGATTATATTACCAACTCCCTCCTTACACAGCATTAGGATTCAAAGATAATGGCGGAAACTATATAAATAAGGATTTAAAATATATGCAGGTCATGGAGACCTGCCTCGGACTTGACTGGCATCTGCAAGATAGGTTAATGATTTCAGCAGAGGGGTTCTTCAAGCAATACGGACGCATGCCTCTTTCCCTGCAAGATAATATTCCTTTGGCATGCAAAGGAGATGATTACGGCACGGTAGGTAACGAAGCGCTTATCCCTATTGCCGACGGACGCGCCTATGGGATAGAAGGAATGTTGCGTTGGCAAATGCCTGGACGTTTCAATTTTGTATCCTCCCTTACTATTTTTTGCAGTGAATACCGCAATGGAAACGATGATAATAGCGATACTCTTTCCGATACGAAATATATCTCTTCTGCCTGGGACAATCGCTTTATCCTTAATGTGAGCGGAATGTATAATCTTCCCCGCCGTTGGAGTATCGGAGGAAAATTGAGTTATATCGGTGGCGCCCCCTACACTCCTTATGATGAAGAAAAGTCATCATTGGTGGAAGCATGGAATGCACAAGGACGCCCGTACTATGATTATTCAAAATATAACACAGAACGCTTACCCAACTTTGCCCAGCTTGATATACGCGTAGATAAATCCTTTTACTTTCATCGCTGCATGGTAGGGCTTTATATTGATATACAGAACATCACGGGAAGTAAGTTGAAACAGCAGGATGTGATTATGAGTACGGGAGTTATCGAGAATCCCTCCTCTCCTATCGAGGAACAAAGATATAAGATGAAGAACCTGAAACAGGAGAGCGGAACGATATTACCATCAATTGGGGTGACTGTAGAATTTTAAAAGAAAAGTGCCGGAGAAGTAAAATCCTCCGGCACTTTTTTATTGAAATATCATTTACTGATGTTGTTCTCTCAGCAAATCATTTACCGTTTTCACCGGGTTGAATGTATTCAGGGAAACTTCTACAAACACCGTATTCCAGTCGCTCATGGCACCGTTCCATAAACCGGGGAGTTCGAGTGCTTTCAGGTCTTTGCCATTCTTTGATTTGTAGGAGATAAAACCGGTAGCTTTATCCACGAAGTTAACCAGATCGAATTTATGACCTTTATAGTCGCGTACGGCACAAACCAAGTCAACGGGATTAAAGTGCGTTCCCTTCTCAAACATCTCCTTCTTCTCCGGATCGTCCATATCAATCTGAGAACTTTCAAGAATTTGCAGAGAAATAGTTCCGTCGCTGTTATATGCCAGGAACGGACCGCCACCCGGCTCGCCTACATTCTTCACCATACCGCATACACGCATCGGACGATTCAGTTTCTCTTTCAAATAAAGCACCAGCTCGGCATCTTCCAGATTCTTTGTTTCAGGATTCTTGCAGAACAGTTTCTTTTGCAGAAATTGCAGAATTTCGAGCACCTGTTCGTGAGTATATCTGCCGCTATCCAGAATTTCCAGATAAGCAAACGCACGTTGCTGCAACGCAACCAGCACTCCGGCAATCAACTTCTTATACAACACTGTGTCACCCTTCAACTTATCGGGCACCACATTATCGATATTCTTAATAAAGATGATGTCTGCATCGAGGTCGTTCAGATTCTCAATCAGCGCACCGTGACCGCCCGGACGGAATAGTAACTTGCCGTTGTCGCGGAAAGGCTGATTGTCCATATCGGCGGCAATGGTATCCGTGCTAGGTTTCTGTTCGGAGAAAGTAACATTATAATCCACTCCGTACTTCTTGGCATAAACAGTAGCCTTGTCGGCCACCAATGCTTCAAACAGACGCCGGTGTTCGGGAGAAACGGTAAAATGTACATTCACCTTTCCATTCTTGTTGGCTGCATAGAGCGCACCTTCTACAAGATGTTCTTCCAGTGGCGTACGGCTTCCGTCTTCGTACTTATGGAACTTCAGCAATCCTTTGGGCAGTGCACCGTAGTTCAGTCCGGCAACTTCGAGCAATGCTGCCACAACAGCTTTGTAGTTCCCTTCAGCTATTAGTGCAGGAATTCCCTTTCCAGACATACTCTCACAAGCGGCATTCAAGTCATCATAGAAAGCAAATTTTTCAATTTGTTCGAAGAAAGTTTTTTCAAATTTGGTTTCGGGTACATCGTAATCAGCTCCGAGAAATTCAAACAAATTCTTAAACATGCGGCTTGCCGCACCTGATGCCGGAACAAACTTTACCACTACTTTATCTGTCCGTGTATATGCATCCCATGCATCGAGATAGAGCTTCTGCTCGTCGGTTGCAGGTGCCAGAATACCTTTTTCTATAGAAGCGGCTGCAGCCAACTTCAAGTACGGGAAACCTTTCTCAAAACAGGCCAGTTGTTCGGTTATCTGTTCCTCTGAAATACCTTTTTGGGTAAGCAACTCTTTGTCTTGCGGTGTTATCATACTATCTTTATTTATTAATTGATGCCCAAAAATACAAAAAAACCGCAAGCCCTATCAAGAAAAAGAAGAAAAAAACTACCTTTGGGCAACAAAAATGGACGATTATGGAAAGAGATGAATTTTTCACTACTGATGAGAAGGAATTGCTCTTCTCTCTCTACAGAAAATTATTGCAGTTAACCGGAGAAACATTACAGAAAGGTGACTGTAGGAAACTGAAAACACATCTTATCAACTCTATAAAGGATAACCGCGTTCAACGCGACACTTTCGGACTGAACCCGCTGGTTAAGGATATGCAGACTGCCGTTATCGTTGCCGAAGAAATCGGAATGAAACGGGCATCTATTCTGGGCATCATGCTGCATGAGAGCGTGAGAAACGGAGCTTGTACCACCGAGGAGGTTCAGGCTGCTTTTGGTGAAGATGTGGCCGGCATCATTCGCGGATTGATACGTGTAAACGAGCTTTATTCCAAAAGCCCCACCATCGAATCGGAGAACTTCCGCAACCTGTTGCTCTCCTTTGCGGAGGATATGCGTGTCATCCTGATAATGATTGCAGACCGCGTGAACATCATGCGACAGATAAAGGACAGTAAGAATGACGAGGCGCGTCGGCAAGTGGCCAATGAGGCTGCCTACCTCTATGCTCCCCTTGCCCATAAACTGGGTTTATACAAACTGAAATCGGAGCTGGAAGACCTTTCACTGAAATACACGGAGAAAGATGTCTATTATCATATCAAGGATAAACTGAACGAAACCAAAGCATCCCGTGACAAATACATCGCAGCCTTCATCGCTCCGATGCAGAAGAAGCTGGAAGAGTCGGGGTTGCATTTTCACATAAAAGGACGAACTAAATCCATTCACTCCATCTATCAGAAGATGAAGAAACAGAAATGTCCGTTCGAAGGTGTATATGACTTATTTGCCATCCGCATTATTCTGGTTTCGCAAGTAGAGAAAGAGAAACAGGAGTGCTGGCAAGCATACTCCATTGTGACGGATATGTACCAACCCAATCCGAAACGATTGCGCGACTGGCTGTCCGTACCTAAAAGCAACGGCTACGAATCACTACACATCACTGTGATGGGGCCTGAGAGTAAATGGGTGGAGGTGCAGATACGTACCGAGCGCATGGATGATATTGCCGAACGTGGTCTTGCCGCTCACTGGCGCTACAAGGGTGTAAAGGGGGAAACGGGGCTGGACGAATGGCTGACTTCCGTACGCGAAGCTTTAGAGAACTCGGATAGCAACGGTCTGGAGGCAATGGACCAGTTTAAACTGGACTTATATGAGGATGAAGTATTCGTATTTACTCCGAAAGGTGACTTATTTAAATTGGGCAAGGGGGCCACGGTGCTCGACTTTGCTTTTCATATTCATAGTAAGCTGGGATGCAAGTGTATCGGTGCTAAGGTAAACGGCAAGAATGCACAGTTGCGGCAGGTGTTGAATAGCGGTGACCAGGTGGAAATAATGACATCGAACACGCAGACACCCAAGCAGGACTGGCTGAACATCGTGACTTCTTCTAAAGCGCGCACCAAAATTCGGCAGGCATTGAAGGAAATGGTGGCCCGGCAGCATGCTTTCGCCAAAGAAACCATAGAGCGGAAATTCAAGAACCGGAAGATAGAATATGATGAAGCGGTAATGATGCGCCTTATCAAGCGGCTTGGTTTCAAGACGGTGACGGAGTTTTATCAAAGCATTGCGGACGAAACGCTGGATGTAAACGAAATCATAGATAAATATCTGGAACAGCAGAGGCGTGAGAATGATGCGCATGATGACATCACATATCGTAGTGCCGAGGGATATAATCTGCAACAGACGCAGAACGACGACATCACCCGTTCGAAAGAGGATGTGCTGGTTATTGACCAGAACCTGAAAGGGTTGGATTTCAAGCTGGCACGTTGCTGTAATCCGATTTATGGGGATGACGTATTCGGTTTTGTAACAGTGACCGGAGGTATCAAGATACACCGAAGTGACTGTCCCAATGCCACGCAGTTGCGCGAGCGGTTCGGCTATCGGATTGTGAAAGCACGGTGGGCGGGTAAGTCGAAAGGTACGCAATATCCAATTACGCTCCGTGTTGTGGGACATGATGACATCGGCATCGTAACGAACATCACTTCCATTATTTCAAAAGAGAATGACATCACATTGCGCTCCATTGGCATTGACTCGCATGACGGATTGTTCTCCGGAACAATGACGATTATGGTGGGTGATACGGGCCGACTGGAAACGCTCATCAAGAAACTTAGAACGGTGAAGGGAGTGAAACAAGTGGTTAGGGGGTAGTTAGTGATTAGGGGTTAGTGATTAGTGATTAATGCCATGCGGAACAATGGTGCAAGTGCTAATCATTTATCACTAACCCTTAATCACTAATCACTTATCACTAACCCCTAATCACTTATTCACTTATCACTAACCCCTAATCACTTATTCACGTGAAATACGATTTAAAGAAACAAATCCGCAGTTTTGGCTATGCTTGGAAAGGCATCAGGCAGTGTGTAGGTAAAGAGCAGAACCTGAGTTTTCATCTCATTACTTCGGTAGTGGTAATAGCCGCAGGATTCTTCTTCGGCATCACACGCATGGAATGGCTCATCATTGTGCTTTGCATAGGTGTGGTGATAGCTGCAGAACTATTCAATACGGCTATTGAGAAATTGGTGGATTTGGTTTCACCCGGACGCCATCCCATTGCGGGACAGGTAAAAGACATTGCCGCCGGAGCAGTGCTAGTGTGCGCTGTTGCGGCGGCAACCATCGGGGTTATTATCTTTTTTCCGTATGTATTCAGTTAAAACCTTTATTTGAAAAACTTTTTATCTCACCCGTTTCTTCTTGAAATAAGAGTACGTCAGCAAGAAGTAAACAGCCAAAGCTACCAAGATAGCAATGCCAATGACTTTGTAAATCAACTGGAAATCCGTATAAAAATGAAGGTGTTCATTTCCGCTGTCCGACAGAAAGCAGCAAACAGCAATACCCATCAGGATACCAGTATCCATGGACAGATGGCAAGTAGTATTTGCAGTTCCCCGCTGGCAATGTTGCGACAGCTTAACGAATATCTTCGTAAAAGGTATCGTAAGCACCACTAAAACAACAAGGAAGAATAATACACTATAATCCCCCTGTTTGATTAGCGGCAACGCTACCCCGGGAATAAAGGCTATCAGCAACAGATTGAAAGCAGGAAGCCATCCCCGCACCAGCAGGAAACGGTCGAGATTGCAACGGCTCATACCTATCGGGGCACGGAAAGCCACATATACCCGCATGGCAAACAGAATACTAAATATGCCACACAATATAGAAAGGTATGCCACCATACTGAAACCTTTGAGGTAGAACATCCAAACTCCCGTCCCTACTCCTATCAACATTCCCAGACGCGCGGCCAGCGCAAAGCCCATGTTTCCGGCACTGCGGCGTGAAGAAGCAGTGATGTCAATGGCCACTGTGATACCTGCCGTCGTAGCCAATCCAAAGGCCCCTCCTTGCACGGCTGCAAGCAACAGTAACTTCGGGAAAGTGTCGACAAAGATGTAGCCTAAAGTTGCTCCCAACATCACAAATGTGGAATATACAAGCACACGTTTTCTTTTATACTCATCTCCCAAGTATGCATGAAACGGTCCTACAAGAAACATTGCTGCTGCAAATACCAGAAACATACTACCCACCTGTCCGGTAGAGATGCCCAATCGTGACACCATTACCGAAGGAAGTACCGGAAGAAGTGCATATATGGATGCAAAAAGCAGGAAATTGGCAAAGCACATCCGTATAAAGCCCAGTGACCAAAGATTATCAGTATTGCTCTTTCTCATTCGGGAAATCTAAGTTCTTCACATCAGATACATAACGGCTGATAGCGTCAGTCATCACCGTATGCAGGTCGGCATAGCGACGCAAGAAACGGGGACGGAATCCATTATTCATACCCAGCATGTCTTGAATAACCAAGACCTGACCATCTACTCCGCCACCAGCACCGATGCCGATAATAGGGATGGTGAGTTCACTTGCCACACGTTCTGCCAGAGCGGCAGGGATTTTCTCCAGTACGATAGCAAAGCAACCGGCTTCTTCCAGCATATGGGCGTCACTTATCAACTTATCAGCTTCCGTATTATCCTTGGCACGAACGGTGTAAGTGCCATATTTATTGATGGACTGCGGCATCAACCCGAGGTGTCCCATGATAGGTATACCGGCACTGAGAATACGCTTCACTGTACCTATAATTTCTTCGCCACCTTCCAGTTTCAATGCATCAGCATGACTCTCTTTCATAATGCGGATGGCGGAAGCGAGACCTTCCAATTCATTGCCTTGATAGGAACCGAAAGGCATATCTACCACTACCATAGCGCGCTTTACACCGCGAACTACGGACTTAGCATGATAAATCATCTGGTCGAGAGTGATAGGAAGGGTTGTCACATTGCCCGCCATTACATTACTGGCAGAATCGCCTACGAGGATTACATCCATACCTGCACCATCCACAATCTGTGCCATAGTGTAATCATAAGATGTCAACATAGATATTTTTTCGCCTCTCTGTTTCATCTCTATCAGGCGATGAGTAGTCACTTTACGAGTGTCATCTGAAATATAACCAGCCATATTTCTTTAGTTATAAGTTATTAGTTATGAGTTATTCTTTCTCAATTTTCGGGCGCAAAGGTATAACTTTTTCCCGTTACTTGTGCAATTGAGTTAATTTATCGTAAGTGAAGCCCTCAAAATCATCCAGGATATGATGGCATAACGGGGCTATTTCTTCGCGTGAGTTGGTAGTGGCCAGACCGATAACGGTAGCTCCGGAAGCCATGCCGGCTTTCAATCCGTTGAAAGAATCTTCGAAGACATAAGTTGTTTCCGGTGTGGTGCCGAAGACTTCCATACCCAGCAGGAAACAATCCGGTGCAGGTTTTGATGCAGTGAACATCTCTGCCGTAAGAATACGGTCGAACATGGTTTTAATCTCAGGCTTGGCACGATACACAGCTTCCATCTTTTTATCGTTGGAGCTAGTGACCACAGCCATTTTGACATTGTTCCGGCGGAGGTCAGCGATAAAGGACTCTACACCGGGTACAAAGTCATACGACATTTCCTGTTCAAAACGGTCGAGTCCGGCGGTGATTTCTTCCCGCTCTTTCATCATGCCGGGAAAAAAGGTATCATAGATATACATCAGGGTTTGTCCCTTCACACGGTTCTCCAAGTCTTCCATACCCAAGTAATCTACTCCCAACTTATGCCAGAAGACGCTGTACTGCGTTTCTGTGTCGACAACGACACCGTCGAAGTCAAATAGAACAGCGATGTTTTTTGTTTCAGCCATATAAACTTTCTTTTACCTTATTATGTTAATACCTTATGAATTACGACACAAAGGTCAGAATAATACTTGAACCGAGCAAATAAATGAGTAACTTTGCTACCCCCTAAAATAACATCATTATGAATAACAACCCTCATATATTAGGCACTGAAAGCATAGGCAAACTGCTATTACAGTATTCCATTCCTGCTATTATAGGTATGACGATTACTTCGCTATATAACATCATCGACAGTATTTTCATCGGCCACGGCGTAGGTGCGATGGGTATTGCCGGATTAGCAATCACCTTTCCGCTGATGAATCTTGTGGTAGCATTCTGTACGCTGGTGTCGGCAGGCGGTTCTACCATTTCTTCCATCCGCCTGGGACAAAAAGACTTGGACGGAGCAACAGAAGTGCTGGGAAATACACTGATGTTCTGTCTGATTAACGCGGTCGTATTCGGCGGACTTTCTTTTGTTTTTCTAGACGATATATTGAAGTTCTTCGGTGCCAGTCGGGATACACTGCCTTATGCACGCGATTTCATGCAAATCATTCTGGCGGGAACACCTATTACTTATACGATGATCGGACTGAACAACATCATGCGTGCCACGGGATACCCCAAGAAAGCAATGTTGACATCCATGGTGACCGTGGTTTGCAACATCATCCTCGCTCCTATCTTTATTTTCCACTTCGACTGGGGAATACGCGGAGCAGCTACAGCAACAGTGATTTCGCAGTTCATCGGTATGGTATGGGTAGTGAAGCACTTCCTCAACAAGGATAGTTTCGTTCATTTCGGTCCGGAATTTTGGAAATTGAAGAAGCGCATCATCAGTAGTATCTTCTCCATCGGCATGTCTCCGTTCCTGATGAACGTATGTGCCTGCGCCATTGTGATTATCATCAATAACTCGCTGCAACGCTACGGAGGCGATATGGCTATCGGAGCTTACGGTATTATCAACCGTTTGCTTACGCTCTATGTGATGATTGTGCTTGGCCTGACTATGGGCATGCAACCTATTGTGGGATACAATTTCGGTGCACAGAAACACGACCGCGTGAAGCGGACATTGAAGCTGAGCATCCTGACGGGTGTTTGCATTACCAGTAGCGGTTTCCTGATTTGCGAACTATTTCCGCATGCCGTTTCCGCCATCTTCACGAATGACAATGAATTAATCGATATTGCCTCACGGGGTGTACGTATCTGTGTACTGATGTTCCCGCTGGTAGGCGCCCAAATTGTGATCGGTAACTTTTTCCAAAGCATCGGGAAAGCGAAAATCAGTATCTTCCTTTCGCTCACCCGACAACTGCTGTATTTGCTTCCCGGCCTGATTTTCTTCCCCCAGTTCATTGGACTGGATGGTATATGGACCAGCATGCCCGTAGCCGACTTCTTTGCTTTTGTGACAGCCCTAATTGTACTGGGGATATACATCCGGAAGAAAAACAAAGAGGGTATTTCGTAAGTAATTTGCACCATCTCAATAGAGGGTATAACCATTAAATAAAAAGGGTGTAGCCCTAAGCACCAAAGGGCTACACCATCCTAACCAAAGGGTGTAGCTATCCGACCCGAAAGGCTACACCCTTTTTATTCTGCCCCACAGATATCTGTAGGCAAGGTTAAAGCAATCAAATGGACTTATTCGCTCTTAATACTCTGTACAGGATTTTCATTGGCTATACTCCAAGCCTTGATTATCACACAAGACACAATGAATAAAATCAGGCAAAGAGCGACAATAATGTACCATGCCACAGACAAATGTACTGTGTCATTGAATTGACTAATCCAAACCTCACCGGCTTTGAATGCTCCGATTGTACCTATTACGACCGCCGGAACGGCCAGCCACAACACATCGCGCGAAAGCAAGCGTAAAACTCCGCTGACTTCCGCTCCATTCACTTTGCGAATAGCAATCTCTTTGGAACGCAGACGTATTTCATCATTCACGTAACCGACGAGTCCCATGAGGATGATAAACAAGATAGTGATGGATGCCAATAGCGTAACGTCACGAAACACGCGGACAGATTCGGAATAACTCAGCATCTCTCCTTCCATTGAACGGAATAATAACTCATCCTGAGGATATGCACGCCGCATTTCTTCATTCAAGCGGATTAGGTTATCATCAAAAGGCTCTTTCAAACGGACATGTACATGACCGGCTGTGCCCTCTGCCCAAGTTATCATTACCGGATTGCGATCATCCGGTGCAAGTGGAAAACTGAACGTAGCCAACACACCGACAACCGTACCAAAATCATTTACCCGTTCGCCTACTCCGGTACCTTCCCATTTCATCTTCTCAACAAAAGTACGGTTCACAAGCAGTTGCCCACTGCCCGACAATCTTTGTCCGGCTGCAAGTTTCATACCCATAAAATCAAGGTAATCCTCATCGAACGCCGAACTGCGAGGTGAAAAAAGCCGGTTGCCTTGATTGTCCGTTATCATATACGGAGCATAAAAACCCAGCATGGTTGCACTGGCAGAAGCTACGGATTCTACATACGGCAGTCCTGCGAGGACGCTGCGTAGATTATCCGGATTCTCCAACCGCTGATAAACGTAAGCGACGCGCTCGGGGCGGAAACCACGGTCGCGACCGGTGACATAATTATACTGCATAAGGACGACTAACATCATACCCAGTATGAATGCTGCACCTCCGAACTGAACAAATAATAAAATCCTTTTCCAACCATGACGACCGGAAGTGTAGCGCTGAAAAACCTGTGTTACCGGTATACGCGAGAATAATGTGCCTGGTAAGCATCCTCCCAACAAGAACAGCAGAACTACCACTGATAACGGTGCCCATAGATTTTGCCAAGCAAAAAGTACACCCAGTGGAATAGAGGCCAATTCTTCCATCTTTTCGTGGAAAACATATACTAATAAACCAATAAAGAACAATGCCAGCATAATCACTACGGCGGTCTCTATCAGGAACATGGATAAAATGCTGCGTCCGGATGCACCGCTACACTTGTGTACTCCGATAGCCTTGGCACGCTGTGTCAATGAAGCGACAGAGACCAATACATAATTCAGTGCTGTAGTAAAGAGCAATACGGCACCTAACAATGCCATTATCCAAATCATCTTCCGCACGCTTGGTTTGGAAAGATGAATGCTACGCATAGGTTCAATACTCACTTTCAGTTCCAGTCCGCTATTTTCCGGTATATGGCGGGCGATGGCGGCCGAAAGACGTTCATTCAGTATGTCAGCATCGGCAGGAGTGCGTAAGCGTAGGTAACCATCATAATTACCTCCACTGTTCCACCCTAACCTCCACTGGGTATGGCGTTCAATGCTGGGGAAAGAAACAATAGCTTCCGGACGGGAATATAATTCTGTATTCAGCGGTACATCATCATAAATGCCTTTGACAAGCATAGGGATACCAGCACCACCCATCTGATAGTTCAATGTTTTTCCCAGTGGAGACTCACTGCCAAAGATGGTCCGCGCTGCCGTGCGAGACAAGAAGATAACATCCGGATTACCCAATTCCTGCGGGTTTCCTTCCAACACCTTGAGACCGAGTGTAACAAAATAAAGGGTATCTGCCATTACAGTAGTAAAATTGAACTTACGCTCCCCCAAATGATAGTTACCACCAAAAAGTGAACAACTGGTCGTAGCACTCTCCACCTCATCAGGAAATTCATCAGCAATGGTAGCAGGGATGACTTGGATGGTATTGTAACCCTCACCACCTTTCAGCACACCTTCTTGCAACCATCCGGTTTTTACAATATAAAGATTCTCCGGCTCGTGATAGAAATTATCAAAACTCAGTTCGAAAGCAATACGGGCAAAAAGGAAGACGGACATCAGCAATCCCAATGCCAGAGTGATAACTTTGATGACGTTTGACCCACGTCCACGAAGCAAGGTCTGCAAGGTATAATAGAAGTGTCTCATAGCAATAACGTTTATCTGTAATTATGACTTATTCGCTCTTGATACTGTTCACCGGATTTTCATTGGCGATATACCAGGCTTTCCAAATGACGCATGTCGTGATTATTGCCAGATTGGCAATTACTATCAATACATATACAGGCCAGCCCAACGGTACCTGCACCGCAAAAAGGTCCATCCATATCCTGTTGACATACCACGAGCTTACGGCACCGATAATAACTGCCGGTCCTGCCACATAAAGCACGTCACGCGACAACAATTCCAATATAGTTGATGCTTCAGCACCATTCACCTTACGGATAGCAATTTCTTTGGAACGGCGACGTACTTCGTCGGTAGTGTAACCTATCAATCCCATCAGCATTACAAAAAGCATCACGACGGCTGCCAATATGGTGGCATCACGGAAGACACGTACAATGCTATACGCCTCCTGCATCTCCTGTTCCAACGGATAAAAGTCAACGGTTTTACCCGGAAAGGCTTCGGACGCCTGACTGTTCAGTTTACCCAGGTTCTCGACAAAAGGCTCTTTCAGGCGAATATGAATGCTATTGCCAAACTTACCACACCGGACAATAAGCGGTTGTTGCGGAACATAGAAAGAAGCTGTATGAAAGTCTTTCAACACTCCCACTACCTTGAGGTCGCCAAGGCTGGTATGACCATTGTGTACCACACGCCCCAGAATTTCATCTCCCCAACGCATTATCCGGGCAAAAGTCTCATTCACTACTGCTTCATTACGTTCACGCGCCATGCGTCCTTCTTTCAGCACCATTCCCATCATTTGCGGATAGCCTTCGGTCTCCACGCAATAGCGTGACGAAAAGATAGATTTACCGCTTTCATTCAGTATCATCATACCACTCATTCCGATACATGGCGGATAGCTTGCCGATTCGACAACTTCTACATAAGGCAAACCACGGAAAAACTGACGGGCTACATCCCGTTCCGCATCATCGGCAAACTGTAGATCGCCAACAGCTACATGCTTTGCATTGTAACCTGTCTCCTTATTCAGCACATAGTGATATTGTGCCATCACCACACACATCAGTCCGCAGATGAAGGCTACTCCCATGAACTGAATAAAAAGTAGCGGACGTTTCCAGCCCTTCTTACCTTCGGTGTATCGGCGGAATACCTGAGATACCGGTATACGGGCAAACATTCGTCCGGGCAATACACCACCTATGACGAATAACACAAGCACCACCAGCATCGGCACCCAAATGCGCCCCAGTACAAAAAGGGAGGTTAGCTGAACTTCCATAGTCTCTTCTATCATTTCGCGGAAGTTGAGCAACAACAACACCATCACCCCTATCGATAGTAAAATAATGACACCTGTTTCCAATAGGAACATACCGAAAACCGAACCACCCGAAGCACCATTACATTTATGTACCCCCACAGCTTTAGCACGATAGGAAAGCGAAGAAACAGAGATGAGAACATAATTCAACGCAGCTATAAAGAGAATGGCAAAACCAAGAAGACTCATGATAGAAATCATGCTCTTCACCGTATCGCTATTGAGATATACCTCACGAATAGGCTGTATCACAGCCGTGTACCCCACACTCTCTTTTTCTTCCTGTGGAATATAATTCTGGATAGCGGCATCCAGACGGGCATTGAACTTCTCAACATCTATTTTCACGCCCGGGCGCAGGCGGATATACTGGAAGTAAGAATCTCCGCCTTGCCAAGTATTCTCCGCCCACTCGCGGCTCCATCCTGTGGCTATGGAGATGACAGCTTCAGGATTCATGGTTGCGTTTTCCGGTAGGGCTGCGTATGTGCCCTTCACTGTCAGTTGTATCTGTTTATCATAATTTATCACTTTCCCGATGGGATTTTCATCACCGAACATTTTCCGGGCCAAGCGGTCACTGAGGAAGACAACATCTTTCTGTTGCAGTTCCCGTACAGCATCTCCCGTCAACACCTCAATCCCCATAGTACGGAAGAAAAGAGAATCAGCCATAACCTTATAGTCACTGAAACGTACACTACCATTATACAACGGACCGAAGACCATGTACTTGCAGACATTGACGGCAGATTCCACTTCATCCGGAAAATTCTCAAGAATGAATCCTGCCACTACCGGTAAGTTCATCTCGTTGGGTTCGTCGTCACGTTCTCCATCTACAGTCCAGACGGAAAGCACCTGATAGAGTTGGTCATAGTCCTTGTAGCAGGTATTACAACTCTTCTCAAATGCCACGCGAGCGAAAAGCAGGATACTCATTGTCAGAGCCAACCCAAGGGAAATTACTTTGATGACATTAGAACCGCGACCGCGCAGCAACGTTTGAATGACATAATAGATTTGCTTCATACTCTAAAATTTCTTTATTCGCTCTTGATACTGTTCACCGGATTTTCATTCGCAATTTTCCAAGATTTCCAGATGACGCAAGCGACTATGATAATCAAAATGACTAATGCAATCAGCACATATACAACCCAGGTAAGCGGCACTTGTGTGGCAAACTGGTCCATCCACATCCCATTAATATACCACGAAGCAAGCGTACCAATGATAACGGCAGGTCCGGCTACATAAAGTATGTCTTTAGAGAGCAATTCCAATATGCCCATAGATTCCGCCCCGTTCACCTTGCGAATGGCAATTTCCTTTGAACGACGGCGCACCTCGTCTGTGGTGTAACCTATCAAGCCCATCAGCATGATAAAGAACATGGTCACTGCCGCCAATATGGTGGCATTACTAAACACGCGCACAGCATTATATCCCTCCAGTATCTGTTGCTCCATTCCGTCGAAATCTATTGTTTTGTCCGGATATGCCTCAGATACATCTTTATTCAAGCGACGCAGATTCTCTGCAAAAGGTTCCTTAAGCCGTACGTGAACGGTGTTGCCAAAGGTACGGGTATAACCGAAGATAATGACATCCTGCGGTTGGTAAAAGGAACCTATATGAAAGTCTTTCAGTATACCTACCACTTTATAATTTTCACCTTCCATACGCAACGGGTGATTCAGAGCTTTATCTCCCCAACGCATCCGCTCCACAAAAGCCTCGTTCACTACGATTTCATCCGTAGCACGTGCAGGGCGACCTTCCTTCATGGTCATGCCCATCATCTTAAAATAATCTTCAGGCGCATGGCTGGTACGAGTTGAGAAAAGCGATTGTCCACTCTCACCTTGAATCATCGAGCCACTATAACTCCAGATAGGGGTACTGACGGCACAAGATACTTCTTCCACATAAGGTAGTCCACGAAAGAACTGCAACGCTGGTTCACTTTCTTCGCCTTTACCAAAATAAGCTCCCCCCACTGCTACACGGCGTGGGTTGTAGCCCATATCTTTATCTTTCACATAATTGTATTGCGCCATCACCACATACATCAGTCCGCAGATAAAAGCCACGCCTGCAAACTGTACAAAAAGTAACGGACGTTTCCAGCCTTTCTTTCCTTCCGTGTAGCGGCGAAAGACTTGTGACACGGGTATCCGGGCAAATAACCTACCTGGCAACACCCCACCCACTATGAACAGAACCAAAGCTACGGCAAGCGGTACCCAGATACGATCTAGTGCAAAGAGTACACTTAGTTTGGCAGCAGTGGTATCTTCGATGAACTCCTGGAAGTTAAGCAATATCAGCCCCATCAGCATCAGGGCAAGTATGATAATGATACCTGTCTCCAACAGGAACATGGAAAATACTGTGCCTCCGCTTGCACCACTGCACTTATGCACGCCCACTGCTTTAGCGCGGTAAGTAAGCGAAGAAATGGATATCAGCACATAGTTTAGCGCTGCAATAAAAAGAATAGCAAGGGCAAGAATGCTCATGATACTGTCCATACGTTTCACTTGGTCTTCGTTACGATACACATCGCGAATAGGCTTCACAAAGGCAGTGTAGCCATAAGCTTTCTTGTCTTCTTCCGGACGATATTTCTGAATCATGGCATCCAGACGGGCATTCACTACTTCTTTGTCGGCTCCCGGACGGAAGCGGATATATTCGTAATAACTGTCACCTCCGCGCCAAGAATAGTTACCCCAACCACGACTCCAGGCAGTGGGCATGGATACAACTCCCTCTGGACGCATTGTGGCGTTTTCCGGCAAGGCAGCATAGGTGCCCTTCACTGTAAATTGTAGCTCTTTGTTGTAACTTAACACTTTCCCGATGGGGTCCTCATCACCAAAAATTTTCTGTGCTAAACGGTCACTCAGAAAAATGACATCCGGCTGTACCAATTCCTTTTCCGGATTTCCATTCAGCACTTCAATGCCCATAGTACGGAAGAAAAGCGAGTCGGCCAGCAGTTTTCCATCATCGAAACGAACGTTGCCATTATACAGCGGTCCGCCAATGAAATAAGCAATACTGGTAGCTGCCTCCACTTCCTTTGGGAAGTTCTCAAGAATGGCACCCGCTACCGGGCCACAATTCTGTTTTTGAGGTTCCAGTTGTTTTCCGTCAGCAGAGAATATAGAAAATATCTGATACAGATTATCATAATCTTTATAGCAAGTATCGTAACTTTGCTCGAAAGCTACACGGGCAAACAGCAAAATACTCATTGTCAGTCCCAACCCGAGGGAAACGACTTTGATGATGTTTGAGCCACGTCCGCGCAGCAGAGTTTGTATTACGTAGTAGATTTGTTTCATCACATTTTTTATTAATTCGTTGCAACACTTGCCACAATACTACCATCGAAAAGATGCACAGTGCGGTGAGCAAAACTTGCATCGTGTTGTGAGTGCGTCACCATGATAATAGTGGTTCCTTCCCGGTTCAGCTCTGTCAGCAAGTTCATCACTTCCGCGCCATTCTTGGAGTCCAGGTTACCGGTCGGTTCATCGGCAAGTATCAGCTTCGGATTGGTAACCACCGCACGGGCAATGGCCACACGCTGTTGCTGGCCACCGGAAAGTTGTTGCGGGAAGTGCTTGGCGCGATGACTGATATTCATACGTTTTAGAATATCTTCCACCATTCGGCGACGTTCGGAAGCTTTGATGCCGAGATAAGTTAAAGGCAACTCCACATTCTCGTACACATTCAGTTCATCTATCAAGTTAAAGCTCTGGAATACAAATCCTAACTTACCTTTACGGACACGTGTACGCTCTTTTTCTTTCAAATCGCCTACTTCCTGTCCCAAAAGTTTATATGAACCTTCCGTCGGATTATCCAGCAACCCCAGAATATTCAACAGAGTTGACTTGCCACAACCCGACGGTCCCATAATGGCTACAAACTCTCCCTCTTTCACTTCGAGGTTCACATGGTTCAATGCTACTGTTTCCACTTCCGTTGTACGGAATACTTTGCTGATGTCATTAATTTCAATCATAATGTTTCTTGTTTATATTATTAAAAAATATTCTTCTTAAAATGCAAACTATCTATTTGGATTATTCACTTTTAATACTGTTCACCGGATTCTCATTAGCTATTTTCCAAGACCTCCAAAGCACACAACTTATAATAATCGCGAGATTGGCAACAGCAAGCAGCAAATATATCGGCCAACCTATCGACACTTTCTCGGAGAATTGATCTATCCAGATATCATTAGTATATCCTGCCGCTACTATGCCAATGGCAATTGCCGGAAACGCTACATAAAACACATCTTGTGACAAAAGCCGGAGTATACTCGAAACTTCCGCTCCGTTTACCTTGCGGATAGCAATTTCTTTGGAGCGGCGACGCACTTCGTCGGTAATGTAACCGGTCAATCCCATGAGCATCGTGAAAAACATTGTCACAGCTGCCAGTATAGTGACATTCTTGAATATACGTTCGGAATTATATTCGATGGCTACCTGTTGCTCCATGCTATCGAAGTCTATCTCAAGATCCGGGAAAGCTTCGGCTGATTCCTTATTCAATTTCTGTAGATTTTCCATAAAAGGTTCTTTCAAACGGACCTGTATCATGCCATCGTAGAAATTGTCATCATAGATACCCACAAATGGCTTTTGGTCTTCATGAAAACTTCCAATATGGAAATCATTCAGTATCCCTGTTACCGTAGCTTTATTATCGCTGTACCAGAAAGTACGTCCGATAATATCGTCCCCCCAATTCATCCACTCAGCAAACGTTTCGTTCACCAACACCTCGTGTTCACGATTATCTCCTATATGTCCTTCTTTTAAAGATATTCCCATCATTTCGGGATAGTTTGTCATCCATCGGCCGTAAGCGGCTGTGAAAAGGCCTTCACTTGCCTCACCTAATCGAATCAAAGCACCACCATATCCCTTTATCGGAGTGTTGGATGCGAACGACACATCTGCTACATAAGGCAGATTACGGAAGAACTGACAGACAGCATCCCGGCGTACGTCAGAGCCCAAATAGACAGTACTTGAATTTGCTATATTTTTGGGAGTATACCCCATACTCTTATTCGTCACATAAATGTATTGCGACATCACTACGCACATCAGTCCACAGATAAAAGCGACTCCCGCAAACTGTACAAAAAGCAGCGGACGCTTCCACCTAATCTTATTTTCGGTATATCGAAGGAATACCTGAGAAACGGGTATGCGTGCAAAAAGTCGTCCCGGCAATGTTCCGCCCACAATAAAGAGAAACAGAACAACAAGTAGTGGTACCCATAAATGTTCGGGAGCAAACAGTTCGGAAAGTTGTATCGATGTAATATTTTCAACAAAACCGCTGAATCTAAACAAAATAAATGCCATCAGTATAATACTGGCCAGAATAATAATGCCCGTTTCAATCAGAAACATACTGAAAATAGTTCCACCGCCGGCACCATTGCACTTATGTACGCCCACCATCTTGGCACGGGATGACAGTGAAGATATGGATATCAATACATAATTCAGCGAAACAATGAATAAGATAGCCAGGCCAAGTATGGACATAACATAAGTCATTCGCTTCACATTCTCCTGGTTTCGGTATGTATCTCGTATAGGGATGAGTAATGCAGTACAATTCATTATCTCTTTTAAATCATCAGGAAGATACTTCTGTATCATTGCATCAATACGCGACATGACTAGTTCTTTATCTGCCTGAGGTTTGAAACGGACATATCCCGAATACATATCTCCGCCCCTCCAAAAATAAGGAATCCACTCCCGACTCCACGCAGTAGGCATAGACATGACGGCTTCGGGCTTCATAGTAGCATTCTCCGGCAAAGCAGCATAAGTACCTTTCACGATAAGATCAAGGTCTCCACCAAATTTCAAAGTTTTACCAATCGGGCTCTCTCCACCGAATATCTTTCTGGCAAAACGATCGCTCAGATAAATGACATCCTTTTGTGCCAAATCACGTTCGGGATCACCATTTAGTACCTCGATACCCATGGTGCAAAAGAAAAGAGAGTCAGCCATCATCTTAAAATCGTCGAAACGAACGGCACCATTATAAAGAGGCATAGCCGCCGTCTCCGCCATAGCACAAGTAGCCGCCTCTACCTGGTCGGGGAAATTTTCAAGAATAGCACCCGCCATCGGACCCATAATTTTTTCCCCTGTATGCTTCACTCCTCCAATAGTAGCCACGGTGAATACCTGATACAGATTATCGTAATCCTTGTAACAAGTATTGATACTTTGCTCATAGTCCACTGGACCAAAAAGCAAGATAGTCATTGTCAACCCCAACCCTAAGGATATGACCTTAATAAGATTAGAACTGCGCCCTCGCAGTATCGTTCGAATTACATAATAGAGTTTCTTCATTTTATTTATTGTTTATATGTTTACCACCTTATTGATATAAAAAGAAAATCTCGCGTTACTATATATTGTGCAGAAAGCGTGCCATAACATATAATTTGCTTATTATCAAATATTAGCTATTTAAAACAATCATCATTACTGTCTAATAATTAGACACCTCCGTCCAAAAATTAGACAGCCAGCAAAGAGAAGCCTCATACGAAAGGAACAGAAAAAAGGAAGATAAGACAAGTATTTATCAAAAAGAAAACTCTATCTTTGCCCGCAGTTTTCTAAAAGGTAGTAATAACATTAATATCATAACCATGAGACTGTCTAAACTCCTATTCATCCCGCTTCTAGGCCTGTATATGAGCGGTTGCGATATGATAGATTATCATCCCTATGATGTACGCATTAGCGGTCAGACGGATATCAACAATTATAATATCCAAAAGATAGAGGCCAAATGCAAGGACAAAACCACTATCCGTTTTGCCACCCTAAGTGATTCACAACGCTGGTATGACGAAACCGTAGACTTCGTTAACCACCTTAATAAACGAAACGATATTGATTTCGTTATCCACGATGGAGATTTTAGCGACTTCGGAGTCACTGATGAATTCCTGTGGCAACGGGACATCTTGAACAAACTAAAAGTTCCCTATGTCGGCCTGATTGGCAATCATGATTGCATCGGTACGGGTGAAGATACTTTTCGTGCCATTTTTGGTGACCCAAACTTCTCTTTTATTGCCGGACGTATCAAGTTTGTCTGTCTGAATACCAATGCAATTGAATATGATTATTCACGTCCTATCCCGGACTTTGAATTTATCTCCAGTCAGCTTGAAGATCGTCGTGAAGAGTACGACCGCACTATATTCTCTATGCACATTCGTCCTTTCTGCTATGAATTCAACAACAATGTAGCCCAGGTTTTCCAGTATACCATCACACAATTTCCTGGCTTGCTATTTTGCACGGCAGGTCATGAACATCGTTTATTTGAAGAAGATCTTTTTGAGGATGGTGTGATGTACTACATGAATGACTGCATGAAAAACCGCACCTACTATATATTCACTGTAACACCTGACGGATATGAGCGTGAAGTGGTCTATTATTAAAGTACTGATGTGTTCCCTCCTTGTTTGCTCATCAGTGGCCCATGCACAAGAAACCAAAACAATTGAACCACACCAGGTATTCAGAGATACCGTTATCATTATGAAATATGATACTGTATGGATGGAAAAAGAGAGGGTAAAAATAGACAGTGCCGACATTAGTCATAAACGTTACAGTCGTTACGACAAACGCATCCATCGTTACCGAAAGCACTGGGAAAGTCTGATTCCCACACATACGAAACTGCAATTTGCCGGTAATATGGGATTACTGTCTCTGGGCACTGGATGGGATTACGGAAAACGTAACCAATGGGAAACAGATATATTTCTTGGTTTCTTGCCTAAATATAATTCTAAACGTAACAAGATCACCATGACCTTGAAGCAAAATTATATGCCTTGGAGCATTGACCTTGGAAAAGATTTCTCGGTAGAACCACTTGCCTGTGGAGTATATTTCAACACCGTATTCGGTAGTGAATTTTGGACACATGAACCCGACCGTTATCCCAAAGGATATTATGGCTTTTCATCCAGGGTACGTATCCATGTCTTCCTCGGACAGCGACTGACGTATGACATTCCGCCACATTGGCGATTGGGTGCCAGAGCAGTTACCTTTTTCTATGAAATAAGTACCTGCGACTTGTATGTGGTAAGTGCGTTTGTTAACAAATATCTGAAACCAAAAGATTACCTCAGTCTATCATTCGGTCTGAAAACACAGTTATTTTAACCATGTTATATATACAAAATCATGTCTGCATCACGCAGATATGACCTCAAGAGAATTTATAGAGTTTAATACATGTTATACGAACTCTTCGACCATATACATGTCGCTGACAAAATCGTCGACAATGTCGCTAAGGTTCTCGCAGGCTTCGTCGGAAGTTTCACCGTAAGCGCTACACATGATATTACTTTTCAGATAGGCGTAATATCCGCCATCGTCAGTTGCCTCAATAGCATAATCGTTTCTATTTAGTTTCATATCAATCTCCTTTCTTTTTTTATTACGTTGCAAAGATGGGAATTCGGTGTTACGGAGGCATGTAAACAGTATGACAAAATTGTAAAATCATGATTATGTAAAAAGGGCTGCATCTTCTTATTACGAAGTGCAGCCCTTTCCCTTTTATTTTATTTCTCTTTCTTAATATGAACGAGCAAACAAAGCGCGGCAAGCCGACGGTTTACCGGTTACAATACAAACACCCGGTTCTTTATCATCATCCAGGAATGTTTCGAAGGGGATACAACGAATGGTCGCTTTTGTATCCTCCTTGATTTTCTCTTCTGTTTCAGTCGTTCCATCCCAGTGAGCCAGGATAAAGCCACCTTCCTCAATCTTCTCCTTGAACTCATCGTAGCTATCCACTTTCGTAATATGAGCATTGCGGTAGTCAAGCGCTTTCTGGTAGATGTTAGTCTGAATCTCTTCCAACAGGTCTTTTACATATTCTTCGATGCCATCGCAAGAACGGGTTTCTTTCTCCAGCGTGTCGCGGCGCATCACTTCCATTGTATTGTTTTCCAGATCGCGGCCGCCCATTACCAGACGAACAGGCACACCTTTCAGTTCATAATCAGCAAACTTGAAGCCCGGACGTTTGTTGTCAGCATTATCATACTTAACTGAGATACCCATAGATTTCAGTTTAGCAACGATACCTGCAACCTTCTCGTCAATCTTCTGCAGCATCTCTGCATTCTTATAAATAGGAACAATAACAACCTGTATCGGAGCCAAATGTGGTGGCAATACCAATCCGTTATCATCAGAATGAGTCATGATGAGCGCACCCATCAAGCGGGTAGATACCCCCCATGAAGTAGCCCAAACATATTCCATCTTATTTTCCTTATTCACAAACTGTACATCAAATGCTTTGGCGAAGTTCTGTCCAAGGAAATGGGACGTACCGCTTTGCAAAGCTTTTCCATCCTGCATCATAGCCTCGATAGTATAAGTATCCAGTGCACCGGCAAAACGTTCGTTAGCTGATTTCACACCTTTCACTACAGGAACAGCCATATATTTTTCGGCAAATTCAGCATATACATTCAGCATACGTACAGCTTCTTCTTCTGCTTCTTCGCGGGTAGCATGCGCAGTATGTCCCTCCTGCCAAAGGAACTCGGCCGTACGCAGGAAAAGGCGGGTACGCATTTCCCAACGCATCACATTAGCCCACTGATTGCACAGGATAGGCAGGTCGCGATAAGAATTAATCCAGTTCTTATATGTGTTCCAAATGATGGTTTCGGAAGTAGGACGGATAATCAGCTCTTCTTCCAATTTAGCTTCCGGATCCACAATCACACCACTACCATCAGGAGCATTCTTCAGGCGATGATGTGTAACAACTGCACACTCCTTTGCAAAACCTTCCACATGTTCCGCTTCACGGCTGAGGAAAGACTTCGGAATCAACAGAGGGAAATAAGCGTTCACGTGTCCTGTCTCCTTGAACATATCGTCAAGCTGACGTTGTATCTTCTCCCAGATAGCATATCCGTAAGGCTTAATCACCATACAACCACGCACAGCCGACTGTTCTGCCAAATCGGCCTTTATCACTAATTCATTATACCACTGCGAATAATTCTCGCTGCGTTTGGTCAGGTCTTTTAATTCTACTGCCATTTTATATCGTTTTTTTAAGTTTTTCGGGTATATCCATTAAACAGTCGGCAAAAGTACAAAATTTTGTGCGAAAAGTGTGTTTGATAAACACACTATTTAAAAAAAGCTGCAACTACATGATGACATGTGGCACGAACTCCGACATATTGTCTGTTATCTCCATACGGTTTTCACGAATACCTATACCGGCAGGCTCCCCTCCTATTACCCATGAACCGATGACCGGATAACGTCCACCATAAGGTGTTGGGGATACATACTCCTGATAGACATAGCCACCAGTATTATAGTCCCCCTCTGTTTCAGCAATATATACCCGTTCTTCCCAATTCCGTATTTCTTGCACACTTACATTGTGACCTTCACGTGAGAATATCGGCTTCTTGCAGAAGAGTCCAGATTGCGGACGTGACATATAGCAAGGAAGTACATAAGGAGAAGTAGGAAACAAGTCGGATAACACACAAAGAATAGCCTTGTTCGACATAAGAAGTTTCCAAATAGGTTCCAACCACTTTACGTCGGCCAAACAGCCATCGGGACTTTCATCCGCCATCCATTCCCAAGGATAGAGTTTAAAACAACGTTTCACCGGTTCACCTGCCGGATCAAAAAAACGCCCATCTTGCAGATTGAGGGCATCCATATCCAACACACGGGTAGAGAACCCGGCTTCCATTGCCGTACTCGCCAAATATTGCAAAGTACCGGTATCTTCATTATTCTCCAATGCTCCAGCGAAATGGATATCTCCTCCTTCCGGAAAAATATCCTTCCACGATTGTACCAGTCCTTCATGAATGCCATTATACTGATCGCAATTAGGAAATACATCTTCTTTCCACTGCCATTGGATGATAGCAGCTTCCAGTAGCGAAGTAGGCGTATCAGCATTGAACTCCAGAATTTTGGGAGTTCCGTCTTTAGCCAGCATAAAATCGAAGCGCCCGTATAAGCTCAGTTCGTCCGCATCCCATGATTCACGAATGCGCTCGCATACTTCTTCCGGGATATTCAGAATGTGCTCCATAAACCCTGATCTATATTCAAGGATATGTTGAACCGCCTCACAATACATGCGATAAGCTTCCCTAGTAGCTTCTTCCAGACTGTTTATCTCATCTACAGTGAAGCAATAGTACGCCTCCTCACGCCAATAATCGCCATGAAAATCAAATCCCAACGCCTCTATTTTCTCTTTGTAATCAATGCGCGGAATAACAGGTATTCTTTTCATCTATGCAACTTGTTAACTATGAACACCGGATGAACGGCGTGTCTTTCCAAATACGCTTCCGCTTGATTTTGATTTCGGAGACTTTACACTTACTTTAGAAGGAGACTTTACACGTGCTCCGTTCACATCGGTCCAAGTACCTGATTGTGGATAATAATAATGTGTAGTGGCGAGTCCGTTAGATATCGAAGGCATCAGTGCCCAGCGCATCAGCATAGCATTGTATATCCAGCTATTTCCTTGATTGTCACGGTACTCTTCCTTATCTTTGGGATTGTCGGGTAACTCTGTTTTTTGTGTACATCCGGCAAGTGACATCAGGCAAATCGCTGCAGCAAGAAATTGTCGTTTATTCATGATCTTATATCCTCTTGTTTTTGCAGTGGCAAAAGTATATAAAAAGAGAGAATTAATGCAGATATTCACAATATAATTTCAGAACAATAAATGCTATCGGGTGTTTATTTAGACAGTATTTACTATATTCTACATCGAGACATTTTATCCTTCTGAGCGAATACTTCCTTATTTATATTTAAAAAGTTGTATTTTTTAGTCGGCTACTTTGTTTTATGAATAGAATTTTATATATTTGTGTCACATGATACAACTTTTAAAGATGCATTATAGAAAATTTCAGTCATTTACAATATTAAAAGCAAGAGATATGAACAGGAAAATCAACTTTTTAGTTTTAGTAACTGTCATGGTGGCATTCTTTTCTTCTTGTTCCAACAATGATGTATACGATCCCACCAAAGCGGCAGACTCGAAAAAGGCGCAGTATGAAGCGGCTTTTATCAAGAAGTACGGAGCTATTTCGCCTGACCAGGACTGGGGGTTCGGTGAAAATCCTACTACACGCGTGGCCAACCCTAACAGTAATCAATGGAAAGACTTTACTGAGGTACCAAAGGATATTACAGCAGCAGAAAAGGAAAAGGTAACTGAGTGGTTTAAAACACATAAAAACCCTACATCTATCGCCATTAATTGGTCAGACTTTTTTGTGCAGCATGTAAGTAGTTCACATGCTAATATGGACTATTTGGTTGCAGTGTTGCCAAATGGTGATAATGACCATATCAACAACTTCAATTCCAGTAATGGAGTAATTATGTTAATACAAAAAAGCGGAACATCTAAGTTTGGATATAATAACACCTTAGATGGCAAAATACACTATAACTACACCATCCAGTATATTGATGGGGCTTATTATGTCGGATTTGACTTTGAAGCAACCGGACAAAACCCTAATCAACAAGAAGCCGCTGATGGCTACTATAGCGACTGGATAGTTAAAATCACTCCTGCAAAATATACAAATGCCCGACGAATTATGGCAGAGGATCTTGGGGAAGTCGGAGACTTCGACTTTAACGATGTTGTATTTGATGCTGCAATAGTAGAAGGTGGTGATGCTGTAATCACTTTACTGGCTGCCGGCGGAACTTTACCTTTGTACATTGGAGGAGAGAGTGCAGAAAATGAAGTTCACAATCGTTTGGGTGTTAGCACAGGGACAATGGTGAATACAGCAGTCGGAAAACATCAGAATATACCTCCTGTAATGTTCAGGCTTACAGGATATGCCAACAAGACCATAATCGACATTCCAATTACCGTAAATGGAATAACACTGAAAGCAGAAACAGGAAAAGCTCCCGGAAAGCTTAGTGTTCCTACTACAGTGGAGTGGGCCAATGAAACTCAAGCTATCGACAATAGATATCCCAAATTTAAGGATTATGTGAATAATCCTGAGATTGATTGGTGGGAAGAATAAAAAAGAGGATACATAGAAGATACAGTTAGGTGATTAAAAGGGGAAGGGATGATGCAACAAAATGTATCATCCCTTTTATTTTGCCTAACTCTGTCGCATTAGTGGCTGGTAAGTTTTATTATCCTAAGCATCATCATAGATGAATAGCTTGCATTCACCACATATTTATTTTCCTATTCATATATTTATTCTTCTCTTCTTTGAATTTGATCTATCTTTTCATAAGTTTATCAGTTAATATTTAACTTTTAAACACTTAATAGTTAACAACTTCAATACATTATTTAAACCATGTTATAAGATTGCCCATTTGATCTCCTAAATTTGCAGAAGTCCTACAAATCCGTATCTTTGTACTGTGTTTTTCATAGTATTAGATTTAAGGTTAACAAAAAGATTGGCTGTCTGAGATAGATAGCCTTTTTTTGTGATATCACTTCTTTTTCTGGTTCAGCTTAATGGACCGGAGAAGCCCATCTTAATTATTTATCTATAAACTTAATCAAACATTTATATAAGATGAAAACTATATCAAGAGCTACCATAACACTCGCACTATTGGCAAGCATTGTCCCTGTTTATGCCGTTATGAGTATCGTATTAGACCCTAATGGTGATGGAAATCTATTAATAACACTTGGCACTTTAATACCTATACTGGGTGGTCTTTTGATGGGCATCGTGAAGCTCATAAAAAAATCGCCAAAAGTCGCCACTATCTATTCTACAATAAGCCTGTTTGTCTCAGCTATTGTTTATATCGTTATATTGACTTAACGATGAGCTACTGATTTCTTTTTGATTAAGCTTTATTAAGTCTTTGGAATAACTATAAGTTACAGAGCCTTTAAAGCCATATAATGTATCTCCATAGTCTTCATACTCAAGTTCATAATATTCAATTTTCTTCTTTCCTATTTAATCGAATCATATTTGACCCAAAATGATGTGGTTTATTGTCCGCAAATGTACTTTTGTAGTTGAACAGCAAGTTATAGTATAAAAAATGAGGCAGTTACGATATCGTAACTGCCTCATTTTCAATCGAGCGGCAAGCGAGGTTCGAACTCGTGACCCTCAGCTTGGGAAGCTGATGCTCTACCAACTGAGCTACTGCCGCATTGCTTTCTTAGAAAGACGGTGCAAAGGTAAAAAGAAGTTTTTTATATTCAAAAATAAAAATGTAATTTTACAGCCACAAAAGTGAAAAATCCATGAAACGAATTATACTCATCACCGGAGGTGCCCGTTCGGGTAAAAGTACTTATGCAGAAAAAATGGCATTAAGTCTTTCCTCTACCCCCGTTTATCTGGCTACTGCACGCATCTGGGACGAAGAATTTCGTCAACGTGTCATCCGCCATCAACAAAGACGTGGACAGGAATGGACAAATATTGAGGAAGAAAAGCAATTAAGCCGTCACCAATTGTCTGGACGAACCATATTAATAGACTGTGTAACTTTGTGGTGTACCAACTTCTTCTTCGATGTAAATGCTGATACAGATAGTGCTTTGACTGCCGCCAAAGAAGAATTCGACCATTTCACAAAGCAAGATGCGACCTTTATATTTGTTACTAATGAAATAGGCATGGGAGCGACTTCAGATAATGAAATCCAACGAAAATTTACCGATATGCAGGGCTGGATGAATCAATACATCGCAGCACAAGCAGATGAAGTTTGGTTGATGGTATCGGGAATTCCGGTGAAGGTGAAATAAAAGAGTGGTAAGGTGATAGAGTGATGAAGGTAGTAAAGTGATAAAACGATAAAGAAATAATCATATGAAAACATTTAAAATTGTGCGACCGGACGAGAGTATCCGCCCGGCATTGATAGATAAAATCAATAACCTGACCAAACCGAAAGGCTCATTGGGTACTCTTGAAGAACTGGCTCTACAAATGGGATGGATACAACAAACGTTGTCTCCTACTCTGCAACATCCGCAAAACATTATTTTTGCCGCCGATCATGGTATCGTGGAAGAAGGTGTCAGCCTTTCACCCAAAGAAATTACCTGGCAACAAATCAGTAACTTTCTGCATGGCGGTGCAGGAGTGAATTTCCTTTGTCGCCAGCATGGGTTTACACTAAAAATAGTAGACGCAGGAGTAGATTACGATTTGCCTTATGAGAAAGGTATTATCAATATGAAAGTACGTAAAAGTACCCGTAACTATTTGCATGAAGCTGCCATGACGGAAGAAGAAATGGAACTCTGTCTGGAACGTGGTGCAGAGGTTGTACGCCGTTGCCACGAAGAAGGCAGCAATGTACTCAGTTTCGGAGAAATGGGTATTGGGAATACTTCTTCCTCTTCCATGTGGATGACTTGTTTTACAGGAATTCCTTTGGAACAGTGTGTAGGTGCAGGCAGCGGACTGGATAATGCGGGCATCCGCCACAAATATGAAGTGTTGAAACAATCTTTAGATAACTACAAAGGAGATAATTCTCCCCGCGACATCATCCGTTATTTCGGCGGATTGGAGATGGTGATGGCCATAGGAGGCATGCTCCAGGCAGCGGAATTAGGAATGATTATTCTGGTAGATGGCTTCATCATGACAAACTGTATCCTGGCCGCCAGTAAGCTATATCCCGAAATATTGGATTATGCCATCTTCGGACATTGTGGAGACGAAACAGGACATAAACTCTTACTTGATAATATGGGTGCAAAGCCCCTTCTGAACTTAGGACTCCGCCTAGGAGAAGGGACCGGTGCTATCTGTGCGTACCCCATTGTGACGTCCGCCATACGGATGATTAACGAAATGGATAACTTCGCACATGCGTCCATAACAAAATATTTTTAGTGATATGAAAATTCTTGCAGCACTCATCTTTTTCACGCGGTTGCCTTTTTGGAGGATAAGGGAAGTTCCAGCGGAATATTTCAAACGAATCGTTCCCTACTGGCCTCTGGCCGGATGGCTGACGGGTGGTATTATGGTCGGCGTATTATGGCTGACTGCCCAGGTTCTTCCGATATCTATTGCATGGCTTCTTGCAATAGTATCCCGGCTACTCGTCACTGGGTGCCTGCATGAAGATGGGCTGGCGGACTTTTTTGACGGTTTCGGTGGAGGAACCACGCGGGAACGGACACTTGCCATCATGAAAGACTCACATATAGGTAGCTATGGCGTTATAGGACTGATTGTCTATTTTCTGTTGATGTTCCTACTTTTAGAGAATCTGCCTTTGAAACTGATTTGTGCCCTTGTCATCTGCGGTGATTGTTATTCAAAATTCTGTGCATCACAAATCATAAACAGCTTGCCTTATGCCCGAAAAGAAGAAGATAGTAAGGCAAAAGTGGTTTATGACCGTACGACATGGCAAGAATCCTTGACAGGTTTTGTCTGTGGTCTATTACCTATTGTACTTTTTCTGCCAATGGTTTTCTGGCCGGCAATTTGTTTACCACTCTTCACATTCACCGCATTGTGCAGACTGATGAAACGCCGTTTACAAGGCTATACAGGAGATTGCTGCGGGGCTATGTTTCTGCTTTGCGAACTTTCATTCTACCTTGGTGCTGCGATTCTGACATATACATACAACAGATACGGTAATCCGGATTTAATCAACGCTTATTTTAAATAGTATATACTATGGAAGTTATTTTAATCAGACATACCTCGGTCGATGTTCCTCTCGGAGTATGCTACGGACAATCAGACGTTCCCTTACGCAATAGTTTTGAACAAGAAGCTGCTATCACATCAGAAAATCTGAAAAGTTATCTTCCGAAAAGCAAAAGTTTCGACCATGTATATACCAGTCCCCTATCCCGCTGCGTACGTCTTGCTACCTATTGTGGTTATCCTGATGCCGAACGCGACGACCGCATCATGGAAATTAATTTTGGTGACTGGGAAATGAAGAAATTCGATGAAATAACCGATCCGAGACTGAAAGAATGGTATGCTGACTATATGAATGTGCGTGCTACAAATGGCGAATCATTTGCCATGCAATACCAACGTGTTGCCAACTTTTTGAATGAATTGCAACAAAAAGATTATGAAAAAGTAGCTGTCTTTGCACATGGCGGCGTATTGATCTGCGCACAACTCTATGCAGGGACAATAAAAACAGAAGAAGCATTCAAAGCCCTGACTCCATATGGAGGAATTATTAGCTTGAAACTGACTAATTAACTATTCACCTGAATACTAAACGACACCAATGGTCCTTCTGAAGTATCTGCCTGCACTTTATAAATCCCGCCAAAGGCATGAATAAAATGCGCATTAATTTCATGACGAATTAATGCCGTCTTGTTCTCAAAGCGCATTTTGGCAAGAGGTGTACCGATAACTCTAAAGAACAGCATATTTTTTTCTTCATCATGCTTGATGCGGATAACAATGTTATATGTATCTCCATCATTCTCTGATGGAACCAGCAGACTGGATAGCAATGAAGAAAACCAGTTCTTGTCCGTGCTTATCATTAAACTTTCAATATCCGTCTTTAAACGAATATTTATATGTCCATTGCCAGCTTGTTCAGCTATAGACATTTCTTTCCGGCACAGAGCTATCACTTCACACTCTTCCTGCACGTATTGCGTCTTACCGGACTCAAGACGTGAAAGTTCCAAAATACTGTTGACATACTTCAAAAGATTCTCCGCATTCTCCTGAATCATCTTACCATATTCCGCTTTTGCTTCCGCAGTGAGTTCTTTTGATTCCGTCAGCAATTCGGCAAAACCGACTACCACATTTAGCGGAGTACGTATATCATGACTGATTTCAGACTGCAAGCGGTCCTTAGTGACATTATCAGCTTCCGCCTGCATAGCCGCATCAGCCGTCACCTTCTCAGCCGTCACAATCTTCCGGGATAAATAACGTGTATAGAGATAAAAGATAAGTACCAGCACCATCAGTGTGATAAGGAACAAAAAGCCCTGCTTATAATTGGTATCTTTTATCTTCTGTTTTTCCAGAAGGAGATCGTTAATGTGGTAGATTTCCTTCATCTGTTGCAGTTGGTTTGCAGAGAAAGCGTTATCCAATGAATCCTGAGTCCGTATCAGATAACGTTTTGTTTCGATTGCTCCGTCAATATTACCCTTATTAATCTGGGTGGACGCCTTATAATTAATAAGCGTGGCAAAAGTAGACACATAATGATTCAGCACGATAGGCGTCACCTCATCTACCAGTGCAATACTTTTATCATACTCCTTCGTACGTGCATAATATTGTAACTGCACAAGCTGGACGTTCAGCCAAAAAACAGGGTCAACATGGTCTTCCAGCAATGATTTTACCTTGTTTAAATGTTCCTGTGCAATATGAAAAGTCCCCTTATTCATATATAAAAGAACATACTTTATCTGACAGTCGATTTCAAAATTACTCCAGTTCTTCCGTGTTTCGGGTTCACGTCTGATGACTTCCTGCAATACCTCATCCATCTGTCGCAAATAAATAGCCCTTAAGCTGTCTCTTCCTGAATTTCCATACACTTGGGAGATGCGTGAGAGAATATCCACGCGTAAGTTGGTTTTAGTCTGAGGAGTGAAACGCTGATAGGCTTTCAGAAAGATTTTCAGAGATTCATCGACTCTACTGGATACGCCATAAGCACATCCCAAACTGTTATATGATGCTATTTCACCATTATTGCTATTATATTTCAGAGATTCCTCCAACGCTTCTTTTGCTACATATACAGCCTTTTCTATCTGTCTTTTGGAAGCCAAAGCGCGGCTGATAGCTGCTTTCTGCTCCAAATAATAATCATAAGTGCCCACTTCAGGAGCATATGCTTTTAGTTTATCCACCCAATATGTCAGACTGTCCGGGTCATGCAGTTTATCATAGCAAGAAGCTAAGTAATAGGCACCCAGATTCTTATAGGTTATGTTCTTCTGAGTCCGTGCTTCTTCATATAAGGCAGCGGAAAAAGTCTTGTTATAGGGGGCATACTGATGCCTGTAGGCCATATCTCGCAAATATGTCAGTTTGACGATCGTATTCGGCATGGCTTGTGCTATTTTCAGGATACTATCCTGATATTGTTTCGCATTAGTATCTTTCGCATTCAGTACATAAGGGTACATGCCCAACAAACAAAGTAATATAATTACGATATGCTTCATTATGCAATGCCCTCCGCTTTAAGTTTATACATCAGCGGATGCGTAAAGCAGAAACGCGCACCTTGCGTATAATTACTGTCTACCCATATCCGCCCTCTCATGTGAGTTACGATTAACTGGCAAATGGAAAGTCCCAGACCTGTTCCTTGTGCAAAATCATTCAATTTTTCGAAACGTTCGAAAATCACGCCTTGTTTTTCAAGTGGAATACCGCAACCTGTATCCGTTACAGAAAAGAAAGCTGTATTGCGATCGGACAATTCCAACTTCAATACGATAGACCCTTCTTTGGTAAATTTAGTGGCATTCACTAATATATTAATCAAGACTTGGCGAAGACGAGCATCGTCCGTCTCTATCATTAACTCAGAGAGCTCCGTATCAAAACGTAACTCTACTTCAAGTTTACGAGAAGCGGACACGGTTTCCGTAGCTTCTTTACAAAGCTTCACAGCATCATAAGGATGGATATTAAACGTTATATTATCACTTTCAAAATCGGAGAAATCAAGGATATCATTAATCAGTTTCAGAAGCTGGAAAGAATTGACCTTGATGATTTCACAAAATTCTTTGCGTGAACCTTCATCGAACGAATCATCATCCGAAGCCAGCACAGCGGAGAAACCTACAATGGCATTGAGTGGCGTACGCACTTCGTGGCTCATATTAGAAAGAAACATATTCTTCTTCCGAATGGCTCGCTCCGCCTTTTGTATCATTACTTCCTGCGAACGCTTTGATTCTCTCAGGCGGAAAATCTTTTTCCAGCTAAGATAAAGAAAAAGTAACAGAGCAAGTGTACAGACCGCAATACCTCCCAAGTAAAGGCGATAGGAAAACAAACGGTCACGCTCATTCTGATAAGTCAATCGATCGGCCTGAAAACGAGTAGTTAGCTGGTCTATCTCTTTAGGATAGTTTTTCTCGAATGATGATTTGATATATGAAAAGACTGCACCATATTGTTCATATGCTTCTTCCTTGCGTCCCATCTTTATGAGCAAATCCGCCTTATTTTGTAATACTTCCTTATACAAGCTACTGTTGATTTCGGCATAGTTAGTATTGAGAAAAGCATCATAGGTAGTCAGGGATTTCTCATACTCACCAATCCGTTCCCAATACATAGCATCGGCAATCAGAAAATGTTGCATTATACCGGGCACCAGCTTTCCCTTCATAGATTCCACCTCATCCAAGTGTTGGCGGGCTATCTTCACAGAGCCATTGAAAAGCTGACAATAAGCATTAAAAATATGCCGGACTGCTTGTTCCTGACTGGAGAGTTTCTCTACGGGAAAACGATTCAGACGAGTCATAAAATGTGCAGCCTGATGGAAATCACGGATGCGGAGATTGTATTCTATTAGCTCTACCAGCAACATGCGGACGTGTATTTCTTCACTATGCATCTGGTCGAACAGCTCCAATGCCTGCTCGTGGGCAGCGCCGGCTTCCTTGTTACGCCCGGTATAGGAATAAACCTCACCAATAGCATTCAGCGCAAGAGCGGTTCCCAAAGTATGGGAAAGAGCACTTGCCTTGGAATACATCTGTTCGCTCCTGTCAATGGCCAGGCGAATTTCTCCTCGGAAAAGAGACGATTTTATGAGTATGCGCTCCAGTTCAAAATAAGTTCCATACTGTTTGGTAGATTCCAGATAATCGAAGATACTGTCCAGATTGATAACCTCACTTTCTTCTTTTGTCAGATAGTCGAAGCCCATGCTGTCATGAAAGGCATCTATCATTTTATTTTGTATAGTGCCGCGTATGTTTTCTGCCGGACTATCCTCCCTTGCTGATAAAGGAAAAATACAGCCAAAGCATAAGATATGAAGAATGAGATGTTTTAGTAAGTTTCTCATGAAATTTGTTTGTTTCGTGCTGTTTGGTGTTTGTGTTGTCATTCACCGCATACGCTGGCAAATATATTCAATATTTTCTAAAGAGCCAAAAAATGTAAATAGCTAAATGAAAAAAGAGACTAAAATAGTAGTTAATATCAGGATTATTATCATAAGTCCTTCGGCACGGAAGTTAATACGGGTTGCTATTTTCATATCTTCCGTAGTTAAGAGGCGACCGTTATTGCCAATATAAGGTTTCCAGACTTCTTCGCCGAAATAGTTGTGCGGACCACCAAAACGACAATCCAGAATACCGGCAAGAGCAGCTTCGGGATAACCGGAATTGGGACTGGCATGTTGATTTCCATATCTGCCAACAAACTTCAACAAAGCCGGTAAACCGCCCGGCTGGAGGGAATCACCTCCAGCGACGAGATGCAGTGGAGTGTTTTTTCGTATCCGGGGGACAGCGGCAAGTATCATAAGCAGGGCAGTCAGACGAGCAGGAATGTAATTTGCCACATCATCCAGGCGGGCAGCGAAGCAACCGAAAGCGCGGTAACGATCATTACGGTAACCAATCATAGAATCAAGTGTATTCACCATCTTATAAGCAAGCATGCCTGGAACGCCTAAAAACATATACCAGAATAAGGGAGCAATCACTCCGTCACTGAGGTTTTCCGCAAGAGTTTCGAGGGCAGCAGTACGCACTTCCTGGGCAGACAGCTCAGAAGTATCACGACCAACAATGCGGGCGACTTGTGTCCTGCCTTCCTCCAGAGAACGGTCTACAGCTTCGAATACCATACGGACTTCGCGAACAAGGGTGGTGCCTGCCAGACAAAAAAAGATGGCAAGTATTTGCAATGAAAGAAGCAGCCCCGGAGAGAATACGGCAGCCCAGCGAAGCAGATATAAAGCAGCGAAATAAACAACAAGCACAAGGATGATGGCAGCAAATGCACCTTTCAAGCCTCGGCCTTGCCCCTTGTTAAGGAGATGTTCGGAGAATGAAATCATCTTGCCGAATGCTACGACGGGATGGGGCAACCAAGCAGGGTCACCCAGACATCGGTCGAGAAGCCAGGCTACAAGCAGAGGCAGGTTGAGATTAAACACAATGCCTATAATGATGAGTATATCTTCCATTGTATCCATATTAATTTTCAAGCCACTGTCCTATTGCCTCTACAAGACGGTCATTTTCCTCCGATGTCTGAGTGGCAACGCGGAAGAAGTGTTCATCCAAACCTTCAAAATTAGAGGCATCGCGAATAAGAATGCCGTGCTCATTGGCAAGGTATTCCTTCAAAGCGGAAGCTTTGCCAAAACGAAGGCGAACCAGCATAAAATGAGTTTCCGTTGTCCATATTTCAAAACTTCCCAGATGTTCCAAAGCATCACGCAAACGGGCTGTTTCCTGCAAATAGGCAGGAACATTCAGAGGATTGGGTACATCGTGTTCTAAAAGATGAAGTCCGGCTTCAATGGCAAGCTGGTTGACCGACCAGGGCATACGATGAGTGCGCAGGCGACTGAGCAAACCCGCATCGCCCGTGATATACCCAAGACGCAGACCGGGAACAGCGTATCGCTTGGTCATGGAATGCAGCAATAGCACATTCGGATATTCCGCAGCTTCTCGCGGAGTGAATAGCGCTTGCAAGGTGAAGTACTCATAAGACTGGTCGATGATGAAACAGACTTGCGAATTACGTTCGATTAACTCCGTCAGATACTCTTTATTTACCACCGTCCCTGTTGGATTATTAGGATTACAGAGCCAGAGCATACGTATTTCTTCCGGCAGAAGGTATCCGTCTTCCGGGGCAGGAAGTTGATATAAAGAAGTAACCCGATGCCCATGTATACGGCAGGCATCAGCATATTCGCTAAAGGTGGGTTGCAAAATGGCGGTATTCGTCCCTCTGAAAGTCTGTGCAATAAGATATATGGCTTCGATGGCTCCGTTTGTCACACAGACAGCATCAGCAGGCAGGTGATACTTGTCCGCAAGGCGGGATTCAAGCGTATAAGGTTCCGGTTCAGGATAATTCCCGATAGCGTCAATCCGTGCGCACAGATATGCTTTCAGTGCAGTAAGATCTACTTTGCTATAGACATTGGAGCTGAAATTAGCAGTTATCGGATGTTGATATTTATAGGAGTCGTCTCCGTGTCCTTCAATCATGGGTTGTCAGTATTTTATAGATAAGCGGCATGTCGACATGGCTACGCACGTGGTCGGCGAGTTTATCGTATTGTTCTTCTTTAAATTGGTGATAATCGAAAGATTTCTCGGCATCAGCAAGTTTATCGGCGAAAGGTTCCAGCAGGAAGTCGATGAACGAGGGATTGTCAAGAATTCCATGAATATAAGTTCCCATACAAGTCCGGTCAACAAAATAACCGTCAGTGCGGCCGTCTTCCAGAATATTCAGTGGGGAAGCCGGGGCATTGTGAGTGGGAACGGTGGTCCCCATGTGGATTTCATAACCTTGGAGAAATTGAGAATTGAAAATTGAAAATTGAGAATTACCATTCGGTGTGGCGGTGCAGCCCGATTCTTCATTCTTCATTTTTAATTCTTCATTCAAATGGAAGCGGACTTGCCGAGTAACTTTTTCTCCAGTCATATGGGTGCTGACGGGCAAAAGGCCCAGTCCCGGCAGTCGTTCTATCTCTCCTTCCACATGGTCGGGGTCGCAAACTTCTTGCCCCATCAGTTGGTAACCACCACAAATGCCCATGACAACGGCGCCTTCGCGATGAGCACGGATGACGGCCTGTGCCACACCATTACGGCGCAGTTCATGCAAGTCGGCAAGAGTGCTTTTACTACCTGGCAAGAGAATGATATCGGCTTTTGCCAGTTCGTCAGTGTTGTTGGTATAAAAAAGGTGGACGCGCGGATCGCGTTCCAATACATTGAAATCAGTAAAGTTGCTGAGGTGGCGCAACAGGACAACGGCTATGTTCACTTTACCCTGTTCCGCCTGTACGGATTTTGTGGCAAGCGCCAGAGAGTCTTCTTCTTCGATATATATATCCCTATAATAAGGAACCACCCCTACCACCGGGATACCGCAAAGGTCTTCGAGCATTTTTATTCCGGACTCGAACAGCCGAATATCACCACGGAATTTATTGATAAGGATACCTTTAATACGTTCCCTTTCGTGAGGACGAAGCAGCATGAGCGAACCATAGACACTGGCAAAAACACCGCCCCGGTCGATGTCTCCCACAAGGATAACATCTGCTCCGGCATGCAGTGCCATAGGAAGATTGACCAAATCGGTATCGCGAAGGTTTATTTCGGAAATGCTCCCGGCACCTTCCAGCACAACAGGATTGTAGCGGGCAGACAGACGGTTGTAAGCAGTACAGACTTCACGACGCAGTTCATCACGGCCTTCAACACGAAAATAGTCGTAAGCATCACGGTTGCCGATGGGACGTCCGTTGAGCACTACTTGTGAGGTATGGTCGGAAGAGGGTTTCAATAATAAAGGATTCATGTCCGTATGGCAAGGTACACCTGCGGCTTCGGCCTGGACGGCCTGAGCACGACCAATTTCCAGTCCTTCAGGAGTAGCGTAGGAATTGAGTGCCATATTCTGTGCCTTGAACGGTGCCGGATGATAACCGTCCTGACGAAAAATGCGACAAAAAGCAGCGGCAATAATACTTTTGCCCACGTCGCTACCAGTTCCGGCAAACATAATAGGATGAAGTTTCTTCATATAATCTGTTTTAACGGGGACAAAGATAGTGCAAAATTCCGATTAAGCAGGTGAAGAGGAAGCGAGAATATAACCAACTAATTCCAACATCACAATCAACTAACATTAATCATACGATGAACTAATATTAAACATGCGATGAACTAATAATTTCCTTGCATCTTATTATTCTTACATAAATTATTAATGTTTCTTACAATAGCTATTGTAAGAATGAAATATAGTTGTTGTAAGTTATTATAATATCTGTTGTAAGAATAATAAGATGCAAGGAAAATATTAGTTTGTCGTAGCGGCAAGATTAGTTTCTTGCGGAGCCAGAAATAGTTTATCCGCAAAGAGAAATTGATTCCTTTCTTTTCAGAAACCAGCAAAAAGGAAAACTGATTGAACAATAGAAAGAAAAGAGCGTTAAAGCTCAATAACCTAAACGAACCAGTTGACATATGAAACAAATCTTACTTATCGCTCTGTTGGGAGCGAGCCTCTCTGCATCGGCACAAACCACCGGCAATAACCCGGCCGATGCATCAAATGCACCTCAGACCCTCTCCCTCAGCTACGACGATGCTCTGCAAATGCTGCAACGCGGTAACCAAAGTCTGAAGATTGCCGACAAAGGCATCGAAACAGCCCGTGCGGAACGGGATAAACTGAATGCCTTATGGTATCCCAGCCTACAAGGAGCGGGTACTTACGTTCACATGTCCGAAAAGATAGAAGTGAAGCAACCCCTCTCCCAATTCACCGACCCGGCTAAGGATTTTGTACACACCATTATACCGGACGACCAATTCATCAGCGGCATATTGGACCAGATAGGCGGCTATACACTTGCTTTCCCCCTCGCCCCCCGCAACCTGACCAGCATAGGACTTACGGCCGAATGGATTGTTTTTTCCGGTGGGAAACGTGTACGGGCAAGCAAGATTGGCAACCGGATGATTGACATTGCCCAAGAGAACCGCGCACAAACCGATGCCACACAACGAACGCTGCTTGCAGAAAGTTATTATGGCCTCAGTCTTGCCCGCGAAGTAGTTGCCGTCCGCCGGGACACCTACAATAGTTTGAAGCTACATTATGAGAATGCCCTCAAACTGGAAACTGCCGGAATGATTGACAAAGCCGGACGCCTCTTTGCACAAGTCAATATGGATGAAGCTTGGCGCGCATTGGAGTCTGCCCAAAAAGAGGCTACAGTTGTAGAGAGTGCTTTGCGCACACTACTCAACATGGAAGATACTTGCAAGATAGAGCCTACCTCTCCCCTCTTCATCAATGCCACACTTCCGATGAAAGAGGAATTTGTGCAAACAATGCGATCAGGTAATTACATCCTGAATCAGTTGTCGTTGCAGCAAAATATAGCCAAGCAACAATTGCGAATAGATCAAAGCGGCTATCTGCCGGACATTGCCCTGTTCGGCAAACAGACACTCTACTCTCACGGCATACAAAGCAACCTTGTTCCGCGCACCATCATCGGTGTGGGCTTCACCTGGAACCTCTTCGACGGACTGGCACGGGAAAAGCGCATACGCCAGTCGCGCATTGCCGAACAAACACTTGCATTGGGCAAAGATAAGGCACAGGATGATTTGACGGTAGGTATAGACAAGTTATATACCGGGTTGCAAAAGGCACAGGACAATGTTCGTGCCCTCAACTCAACCATCTCCCTGAGTGAAGAACTTGTACGCATCCGTAAGAAGTCCTTTACCGAAGGCATGGCAACCAGCACCGAGGTAGTGGATGCGGAAACCATGCTTGCCACTGCCCGGGTGGCCCGTCTGGCAGCTTATTATGAATATGACGTAACATTGATGAACCTGTTGGCCCTCTGTGGCACGCCGGAACAATTCAAGAATTATAAGAAATAACTTATTCCTTTCGATCATCAACTTAAAAGATATAGCATCATGGAAATTTCAAAAAAAAGCATTAGTACTGCATTTGTCATCATACTGGCAATCACTATACTTGTCTCCATCCTCGGGATGGTACTTATGAGCCATCAGCCCCTCATACTTCAGGGGCAGATAGAGACTACCGAAATCCGTATCAGTGGCAAACTGCCGGGACGGGTAGATTCATTCCTTGTCCGCGAAGGCGACTGGGTAAAGGCAGGCGATACGCTTGTTGTCATCAACAGCCCGACCATCGAAGCCAAATATCGCCAAGTGAATGCCTTGGAGCAAGTGGCACAGGAACAGAACAAGAAAATAGATGCCGGCACGCGCCGACAAATAGTTGCCACCGCCCAGCAACTCTGGAATAAAACCAAGAGCGACCTGACACTGGCACAAACAACTTACCAGCGTATCCTGACACTATATAAAGATAGTGTGGTCACTTCGCAACGAAAAGATGAAGTGGAGGCCATGTATCGTGCCGCACAAGCCGCCGAACGTGCCGCCTACGAACAATATCAAATGGCAGTGGACGGAGCGCAAAGCGAAGACCGCGCTTCTGCACGGAGCATGGTTGATGCAGCTCGCAGTACGGTCGACGAAGTATCCGCCCTACTTGTTGATGCACGGCTAACGGCACCGGAGGCAGGACAGATTTCAACGATATTCCCTAAACGCGGAGAACTCGTAGCACCGGGCACACCTATCATGAATCTGGTCGTCATGAACGATGCGCACGTCGTGCTCAACGTGCGTGAAGACTTGATGCCACAGTTCAAGATGGACGGTATATTCCGTGCGGACGTTCCGGCTATCGGCAAGAAGAATGTAGAGTTCTGTATCTATTATATCAGTCCGCTGGGTAGCTTCGCCACCTGGAAATCAACGAAACAGACGGGAAGTTATGATATGCAGACATTCGAGATACACGCTCGCCCGACACAACCTGTAGAGGGCTTACGCCCGGGAATGTCGGTGTTGCTGACGGTTAATGGTAAATGACAATTTAGCGAACATACTCAATGAAACAATCTCTACATAACGTACTTCGTCGTGAATGGCAGCGCATGACCTCCCGCAGGCTCTACCTTGGTGTGTGCCTTGTGTTACCCTTATTCTGCCTGTTCTTCATGGCTACCATCTTTGGTAGCGGACAGATGGAGAACATTCCTGTCGGCATCGTCGATCAGGACAATACCGCCACATCCCGGCAAATAGCACGAAACATTGCTGCCGTACCCACTTTCAGCGTCACCCGGCATTTCACTGACGAGGCTGCCGCACGGGAAGCTGTGCAACGCAAGGAAATATATGGTTATCTATCCATTCCTACAGGCTTTGAACAACGCGCTACCACAGGGATGGATGCCACGCTTTCTTATTACTACCATTATGCACTTCTCTCTGTAGGGAGCGAGTTGATGGCGGCTTTTGAGACGGCTCTGGCACCCGTCGCTCTCTCTCCCATTGCTATGGAAGCTATATCTCTGGGTGTCAGCCAAGAGCAGATAACGACTTTTCTCCTCCCCGTGCAATCTAGTATGCACCCACTTTATAATCCGGATCTGGACTATTCCGTTTATCTGAGCCAGCCTTTCTTCTACGTCCTGTTTCAGATACTCATTTTGTTGATGACGGTCTACGCCGTGGGCAGTGAATTGAAGTTTTATACAGCACAGGAGTGGATGACGACCGCACGAGGGAATATTGTTACTGCCATAGTTGGCAAACTGCTGCCTTATACATTCATTTTCTCAGTAATTGGCATACTGGCTAATTATGTTCTGTATGGCGTATTGCATATACCTTTTCAGGGCAGTCTGTTGATGATGAACCTGATGACGGTGCTCTTTATTATTGCCACACAAGCGCTTGCTGTGTTCATTTTCTCTATCTTTCCACGGATAGCTTATATCATTAGCATCGTGTCGATGGTCGGCTCGCTTGGTGCAACACTTTCCGGCGTCACTTTTCCCGTGACGAGTATGTATCCGGTCGTGCATGCGGCATCTTATCTTTTTCCCGTGCGTCATTTTACGGAGATATCACAGTCGATGCTGTATTTTGATTCAGGATTCGGATATTACTGGCAATCGACAGCTCTGCTTCTGCTTTTCCCGTTGCTGGCATTGCTGATATTGCCAAGGCTGAAGCATTGGATATTGAAACACGAAGGGGAAACCGCGCCATGTACACAGGTAAAGGATACAAGCCCTCTTTCGCTGGCAGACATCATTTCCCGTGAATGGCGTGCCATTAGTACCAATCCGGCAATACTTTTAGTCTTAATGGGTGGTATCTTCGCCTACGGACTTCTCTACAACCTAATGTACGCCCCCAACCTTGTGCGGAAAACACCCGTTGCCGTTGTTGATAATTCGCATTCCGCTCTCAGCCGGGAATATATCCGCTTGCTCAATGCCACTCCGCAAGCATCTGTCTATGCACTGACCCCCAATTATCTTGAAGCAAAAGAGTGGCTGAAACAAAGTAAAGTAGATGGTATCCTCTATCTCCCCGCTGACTTTGATGCACGCGTAGGGCGGGGTGAACAATCTGTCTTTAGCGTCTATGCTGCCACAGATGCTTTTCTGAATTTTAAGAACTTGCAGGAAGCTTCTTCACGCGTAATGCTTGCCGTAAACGATGCACACCGTGCAGAGGGTGCTGTATTCTTACCCCCGCAAGGATTACTCGCAGTAGCCTCGTCCGCTCCCATCAATGTGTCGGGAACAGCTCTCTACAACTATACAGAAGGATATGGTTCATATCTGATTCCTGCTGTCATGATTATCATTATCTTTCAGACAATGTTGATGGTAATAGGGATGGTGACAGGGGAAGAGGCGGAAAAAAAGCGTTTACCTATCACCTCCCCCTACGGGTACTCCTCCCAAGAGGAAAGTTCGGATTGTTCTGCCTGGCACAAAGCATTGTACAACATTTCCGGTAGAACCTTTGTCTACGTAATGCTATACATCATTTTCGCCCTGTTCCTGTTAGGTTTGCTTCCTCATTTTTTCAGTATTCCGAACATCGGGAACGGCAGGGACATTATCACTATGATGATTCCTTTTCTGATAGGAACAAGTTTCTTCGGGCTCGCGGCATCACGTTACTTCACCGACTCTGAAGCACCCTTATTAATGATTGCCTTCTTCTCCGTAGGATATATTTTCCTGTCCGGCGTCTCCTATCCTCTCGAACTGATGCCTTGGTATTGGCAAGCTGCACACTACGTAGTTCCGGCCGCTCCTGCCGTGCTGGCTTTCGTAAAACTGAATTCAATGGGAGGAGATATGGCGGATATTCGTCCGGAAATGATAACACTATGGATACAAGTCTTTGTATACTTCCTGCTCTGTCTGTGGAGCTTTAGAAAAAAATATTAACTATTAATCTTCTTTCTTTTGTATGCGAACGATTGCCATCTCTCTTCACCCCACCCCTGCCGTTGCATCTCCATGCGTGCCATGACAAAGAAGAGGTCGGAAAGACGATTGATAAAACGCAGAATATCTCCCGGCACAGGGTCTTGTCTATCCAGAGTCCAGAGTCTGCGCTCCGCACGACGCGCCACAGCACGGGCAAATTGCAGTTGTGCAGATACTTGTGTGCCACCCGGCAGAAGGAAATAGCCGTTGTCTTCAAGTTCCAGCATCATGGCATCCATAGCTTGTTCACATCGCACCACCATCTCCGCTGCACGCAATTCATTCGGATTGCCACTGCCCGGACGTTCTGGGTCTGCATCCCGCAAAGCGGAAGGAGTAGCAACGTGGCTCATCACCACCATCAATTCACGTTGTATCTCATGCAGCAGTTCCTGCCAAACATCTTCCACCGACAATAATGACCGGACAATACCTATCACAGTATTCAACTCATCAATACATCCGTTCGCTTCGATGCGAATATCATCTTTCGGAACACGGTCTCCGCCATGGATACCCGTCATTCCTTTATCTCCTGTCCTGGTATAAATCTTTCTCATACTTCTTCATCAAATAAATGCATGATACTTATCTCTCCAAAATACAAATGCGTATAACTCGCAATCAGATTCTTATAGCGATACACAGGCGTATCCACCAATTGCTTTCTGGCATTATACATTTGCACTGTCGAAGTCAAATCTTCATCCTGTTCCACTACTTGTGAATAGTGAAACTCATGCCCCCGAACTTCCACACCCCGCATTACGAAGCGACGGTATCCCAGCGACAAATGCGCATCCTTTTTGCAGACAGATATCTTTATGGGCAGTACATCTGCCATTTTATAGGAAACAGGGTGCTCATCTCCTTTTATGATGGCAGAAGAAAGATACATCATGCCACCACATTCTGCAAGTGCACGCCCGCCACGCTCAATATATTGCCTGATGGAATCAAGCACATTCGTAGCTCCGCTCAATTGCTTTACACGATTTTCCGGATATCCACCAGGCAAATAGAGGAAATTGACGTCATCCGGCAGAACGACAGATTTATCTTCTGGATCGAAAAAGGTGACTTGTCCGTATTCTTTCAGCCGATAGATATGTTCTGCATAAATGAATGAGAAAGATTCTTTGTTGCATGCCACCCAAGTATTCAAATATAAAGTTTTGCGCTTGTATGGCAAACGAGGAATGTTCAACACACGTTCTGTTATTTGTAATAACAGGTCGCAATCCAGTTGTTTCTCCAAAGACTTCAACAGAGTTTTGCTGATGCCACCTTTACCTCCCCGACTAAAGTCAAGTCCCAGATGACGGCTCTCTTCTTTCAACGCACTGTTTGTTCGCAGACAACCGAAACAAAATATATTCAAATCTTCACAGATTTCGCGTAACATGACTTCGTGGCGATCACTTGCCACCTGATTGAATATCACTCCTATCACCTGCACCTTCGGATCGAAATCCATATATCCTTTTATCATCGCTGCCAGCGAGTAAGCAGCCGACTTGGCATTTATCACCAATACAACAGGAAGATGCAACTCTTTCGCTATATCTGCTGATGAACCTTTACTACGGTCATACCCGTCAAACATCCCCATCATACCTTCTACAATGCATACATCGGCCTCTGCTGCATGACGCACATAAAGAGTACGTACATGTTGCCCGGAAGCCATAAACAAATCGAGATTATAAGATGGGATGCCACAGGCCCTTTCATGATATTTCGTATCGATATAATCCGGCCCGCATTTAAAGGGTTGCACACGTAGCCCTCTCTTTGTCAACAGAGCCATCAGTAATCGGCTGATAGTGGTTTTTCCAGTACCCGAAGTGGGCGCCGCTATCAGGAATTGAGGAATATTTCTCATCATACCGCACAGATTTATTTCCCGCAAAGGTAGTATATATTCCCTAAAACTCTTACCTTAGCTGCCCAAATAAAAGTAAATTACTATGATTACTGAAGAACTCAAGAAATTATATTGTGCTTATACTGGACACGAGCCGGAAGCAATCGACGAACTCCCTTCCTCGGGATCCAACCGCCGCTATTTCCGCCTGACAGGCACGCCTACACTTATCGGTGTAAGTGGAACCTCTCTTGAAGAGAATCAGGCTTTCCTCTATATGGCAAGCCATTTCCGGAAGAAAGGGTTACCCGTACCGGAAGTCGTGGCAAAGAGTGAAAACGACGCTTTCTATCTGCAAGAAGACCTGGGAGATACACTCCTGTTCAATGCCATTGAAAAAGGACGCAAAACGAGCGTGTTCGATGAAGAAGAAAAGCAACTCCTGCGCAAGACTATGCGCCTGTTGCCCGCCATACAATTCTCCGGTGCAGATGGTATGGACTTTTCCTATTGTTATCCGCAATCGGAGTTCAACAGCCGCAGTATCCTGTGGGATTTGAATTATTTCAAATACTGTTTTCTGAAAGCAACCGGAATGGAATTTCAGGAAGACCGTCTGGAAGATGATTTCCAAAAGATGGCGGATGTATTGATGCGTAGCAGTTCTGCCACATTCATGTATCGTGATTTCCAGAGCCGGAACGTGATGATTAAAGATGGCGAGCCGTGGTTCATTGACTTCCAGGGCGGACGTAAAGGTCCTGTTTATTATGATGTAGCTTCTTTCCTATGGCAGGCCAAGGCGAATTATCCCGATAGTTTGCGCAAAGAGCTTTTGAAGGAATACATCGATTCGCTGTGCAAATACCAGCCTGTAGATGAGAAGTACTTCTATGCCCAGTTGCGTCACTTTGTATTGTTCCGTACTATGCAGGTGCTGGGTGCTTACGGTTTCCGTGGTTATTTCGAGAAGAAACCGCACTTCATTCAGAGTGTACCCTTTGCCATTGAAAACTTACGCCAGCTATTACAAGAACCGTATCCCGAATATCCGTATCTCTGCCACGTGTTAAAAGAGCTTACCGAGCTGAAACAATTCACTGATGATTTGCAGAAACGCCGTCTTGTTGTGAAGGTTACCAGCTTTGCATATAAGAAAGGTATTCCCGAAGACTCCAGCGGAAACGGAGGTGGTTTCGTATTCGACTGCCGCGCGGTGAATAATCCCGGCAAGTACGATCGTTACAAACCTTTCACCGGACTAGATGAACCTGTTATCCGTTTCCTTGAAGACGATGGCGAAATAACGACTTTCCTCGAACATGTATATGGTTTAGTAGATGCTTCTGTGAAACGGTATATGGAACGCGGATTTACGAATCTTTCTATCAGTTTCGGATGTACAGGCGGCCAGCATCGTTCCGTTTATTCGGCACAGCATCTGGCAGAGCATCTGAATAAACAATTCGGAGTGCAGGTAAATCTTATCCATAGGGAACAGAATATAGAACAGACGTTTAAAGCTAAAAACTAAATTGAAGTGATAAGTGATTAGTGATAAGTGATTAATACCATGCGGTACAAAACTTATCACTTCACTTATCACTAACCACTAATCATTTATTAACGTGAAAGCAATGATTTTTGCCGCAGGCCTCGGCACCCGCCTTCGCCCGCTAACCGACAATATGCCCAAAGCCCTTGTCCCCGTTGCAGGCAAGCCCATGTTAGAACGTGTCATTCTCCGGCTGAAAGATGCCGGATTTAATGACATCACCGTAAACATCCACCACTTTGGCGAACAGATTATAGATTTCCTTCGCACCCATGATAACTTCGGTGCAGATATCCATATCAGCGACGAACGAGGCGAATTGCTGGATACCGGTGGCGGAATTAAAAAAGCCCGTCCTCTGCTGGAGAGCAACGAGCCTTTCCTTATACATAATTCTGACATCCTGACAGATTTAGATCTCAACGCCTTCTACCGTCACCATCTGAAAAGCAATGCAGACGCCACCCTGCTCACCAATCATCGGAAAACCTCCCGCTACCTGTTGATGGATAAAAATAATCGCCTCTGTGGCTGGACTAATCTTTCCACCGGTGAAGTACTCCCCAAAGAACTCGACTATCCCGACGAGCACTACCAATTGCAGGCTTTCGGTTGTGTCCATGTCCTTTCACCCTCCATCTTTCATTATATGGAGAGCGAACGTTGGACAGGAAAATTCTCTATCATCCCGTTCTATGTGGAGATTTGCCCGCAAGCACATATCCAGGGATATCCCATAGATAGCGAAAACTGGTTTGATGTGGGGAAACCGGAAACACTGGCAAAGGCAGAAGCTTATTATACCTCGTTATAATACAGGCTCCATTTTTATCAGTTTCCCTTGCTCGTCAAATAAGTATTCGTAATTAAAAGAACTGTAAATGCGATACTTCCAGCGAGCACTCTTTTCAAAACGGCGGCTGTCATCCAGGACAGTCGCCTGATATTTATCTTCTAATTCGCTGACAAACGCCTGAAATCTCGGATCCTGAAATCTATAGGTAGCAACCACTATCCGAACATCCGGATAGTGGTTCCGCAAATCATCCAATTCTGCTCGAACACTATCTATTCCATCCTGCAACCAGAAAAGCAAACATACCGGCTGCCCCTTTCCTGCAATATCCGAGAAAAGTACACTATCCTTTTCCGCATAGTCCACCTGCCTGAAATCAATAAAATCATCTCCGGGCATCATACTGCGAGTTCCGTCCAGCATGCGTTTCAGTCCTATCAGTACCGATGTACTGTCCCGCATCTGCGGATTACTGTTCTGATATAATTTTTCCAGTTCATCCGGATATATTTCCGCCCAACGGTCAAAAACCATCCACCCCATAGCATTACCCACATTATCAAATACGAACTTCCGGGTCTCTTCACGCGGAAAGATATCTTCATGCCAGAGTTTCCAAAGGCGCACATTCAGTGAACGGGGATTGGTGCTTTTGTCCGGCACAGGCATTTCTGGCGGAGTTATATTTGTCAGCGTCAGTTCTCCCCTTTCCGGATAGAAAAAGTTCATGCTATGACGGTGTTCTATGCCGTAGAGATGCAGAGTGTCTTCTTTTCCGGAGAATGTGGCCTGCCCGTTTCTGATGATAGCAGAGTCCAACGGTCCTTTCCCATAATCCCTATCACTCGTCATGCGGTCGGCACCATAGCGCCACAGGTATAGCGTATCTCCTTCATGAGCATCCAGTCCGATACAATTTACCGTAAATGTGTGATCATGAGACTGGCAACTTATCATCCCCAGAAGCATAGAAAAAAATATCCATCGATTGATTTTCATAAGGCGCAGATAATTAAATGAATAAACAGATGGTACAAAAGAACATTTTTTTTTAGAAAGATGCAAGCAAAAAATAGATTATTGGTGAACGATTGTTTACGGATTTCCATATATTTGTAGCATTACATTAAAAGAACTGACTATGAAACGACTGAAATTAGGTTTATGGATATGTCTGTGTTTGTGCACCACTACCCTTGTGGGACAAAACAAAGTGAAAACAACAGCTGAAAAAGTAATGCTATTTATTGATGGCGCCCAAGTGACGCGTACTAAGCAGGTAGAAATCCCTGCTGGAACCTCAACTCTCATCTTCACCGGACTATCCCCTTACATGGATGCTCAAAGTATGCAGGTAAGTGCTAAAGGGAAGCTAACTGTTACGTCAGTCAATCAGCAATATAATTATACAGATAGTGCTTCCGTCAGCCAAAAGCAGCAAAGCCTGCAAGAAGAACTCAAAAAAACAGAGAAGCAACAGAAAGAACAAAATGCTGAACTTGGATTGATTAATGCTGAATATGAAATGCTGAAAACAAACTGTTCCGTCAGCAATAAGAATACGGCAACCTCTTTAACTACCATCAAAGAAGTGAACCATTACTACTCCACCCAGCTGAAAACTCTGAAATCAAAAGAACTCGCCATCAACGAAAAAATAGAAGAACTTGCCCGAAAGCAAGAGCAACTAAATGCAGAGTTAGCACAACTGAGTGGCAAGGCTTTAACTCCTATGAGCGAGATTGCAGTAAACGTAAACGCACCTGCTACCTGCAAAGCTACGTTTACTCTCAATTATTATGTGAAGAATGCCGGTTGGTTTCCTTCCTATGATGTCCGTTCCGGCAGCCTATCTGAGCCTATTTCCATCATTTACAAAGCGAATATCTTCCAGAATACCAAAGAAGAATGGAAGAACGTGGAATTATCTCTCTCTTCTTCCAATCCTACCACCGGAAACATAGCTCCTAAGTTAGCTACTTATTGGCTGGATTACGGACTTGCAGCACCGCGTTACAGCTTGAATCAAAATGGAAATTCAGTTTCGGGAGTAGTGCTCGACGGTGAACGGGAACCCATAATCGGAGTGAACGTTATGATACCCGGCACCACCATAGGCACCCTCACCGACGTGAACGGCAAGTATTCTATTACCATTCCCAACGGACAAAATCAGCTCCAATTCTCATTCATCGGTTACCAATCCCAAACCAGAGACATACAGGGAAGCGTCATGAATGTTGTTCTTCAGGAAGATGTGCAGATGTTGCAGGAAGTAGTAGTAGTGGGATATGGTGCAGAAGCGGCGGCTCCCTCATACAAGCCCTCCACCAAATCCATCAAGAAAGCTGCTGCCATTGAGGAAGAAGCCAGTATGGCCCTTGAAGTTGAACAAAGCCAAGGACAAATGGGCTACGAATTTGAAATAAAAGTCCCCTACACCATCCCTTCTGACAATAAGCCTGTAGTCGCCGAAATCGGACATTATGAGCTTCCGGCTTCTTATGCTTATCAAAGCACTCCCAAAATTGACAAAGATGCATTCCTGATAGCTCAGGTCACTGATTGGGAAAAGTTACACCTACTTGAAGGTGAAGCAAATGTTTATTTTGAGAATACCTTCATCGGCAAATCCATCATGAATATCACCCAACAAAACGATACTTTATCCTTCTCCCTGGGACGCGACAAACGCATCATGATACAACGCACGAAGGAAAACGAATATACTTCACGCAAATTCATGGGTTCCAGCCAGACACAATCCATTGCCTGGAAACTCTCTGTACGTAATACACGTCCAGAGCCTGTAACGCTCACTCTTTACGACCAACTGCCCGTATCACGCAACAACAACATCACCGTGACAGCAGAAGAAATTAGTGGTGGAAGACTGGACGAGGCCAAAGGTATCATTACCTGGCAAATAACCTTACAGCCCGGCGAACAACGTGAGTTACCTTTGCGTTATAAAGTGAAATATCCTAAAGGACGAAACTTAGTAATAGAATAACGTTTTTTATGACCCTAAGACAGAAATTATCCGGTATTCCCCTGTATATGCAAATCCTGATAGGCATGATTGCCGGTATCATTATCGGCCTCATTGCCTTGCAGATAGACGGTGGTGTAACTTTTGTACGCCACTGGCTCCAACCTTGGGGACAAATTTTCATCCGCCTTCTGCAACTGATAGCCATTCCTCTGGTGTTCATCTCTCTGATAAAGGGAATGACCGGACTGAAAGATATCAGCAAGTTCTCGCGTATTGGCGGAAAGACCATCGGCATTTATATATGTACAACTGTTGTCGCCATTCTTTTAGGCCTCGCCATGGGCATGCTTGTTCAACCCGGGACACTAGTAAACCACGAACAAGTAGCACACCTGCAAGAGCACTATCACACCGTAGCGGAAGAGAAGAAACTTGCTGCAGAACAGACCCGCGAACAAGGGCCATTGGCGTTCCTGACCGATATTGTCCCCAATAATATTGTCAAAGCAGCCTCCGACAATGGCAAGATGCTACAAATCATCTTCTTTGCCGTCTTCTTCGGATTAGCAACACTGGCACTTCCCGCCCGGAAAGTGCAACCCGTCATAGCTTTATTTGATAGTCTGAACGGCATTATTCTGAAAATGGTAGACTACATCATTTTATTTGCTCCCTGGGGTGTAGCAGCATTGATGGCGGGACTAATCACAGACTTTCAGGGTGACACCAGTATATTCAATGCATTGGCTGTTTACGCGCTGACAGTTGTTATTTCCCTTTTCATTCTGCTATTATTTTTCTATCCGGTGCTGATACACTTCTTTACACGGATAAGTCCCAGGAAGTTTATCCGGGCAATGTATCCTGTGCAACTGTTTGCTTTCACTACAAGCAGCAGTGCCGCCACATTGCCCGTAACGCTGAAAACCGTGGAAAATAAACTGGGAATTTCAGAAGAAGTCAGTTCATTTGTCCTGCCTGTCGGCGTTACTATCAATATGGACGGCACATCCTGCTATCAGACCATCGCGATACTTTTTATCGCACAAGTTCTGGGTATTGATTTGAGTTTCTCCCAACTCTGCATCATTGTTGCCATGACCGTACTTTCCTCCATTGGCACTCCCGGGATTCCCGGCGGAAGCTATGTTATCCTGGCAATGGTACTTACATCCGTCGGCATTCCGGCCGAAGGTCTGGCACTGATATTGGGTATTGACAGACCGCTGGATATGCTACGCACTGCAGTGAACGTAACGGGAGATGCGGCAGTGTGTGCCATGATTGATTCAGCCCCCAACCATCTGCTGAATAATTGATAAAAGCCTTATTCTTCCGCCGCCTCTTTCATTGCCTTTAGTAATGATAATGAGTTTGTAAAAGGAACATCTGTAGCCAAATCCCAACTCATCACGCCACACATGCCTTGCTGGCGAGCATAACGAGTTTTGATTTTGATGTTAGTCTGACCATCAAACAAATATTCATCTCCGCTATAAGTAACCGTGTTCTGGTCCGGACTCGTTATCAAATTATTTTTAGTAAAAGTATTGTAAGCTTGTGTAGGCTTACCATTAGTAGCCCCGATAAACGGAAGTCCTGCCACTATTTTTTCTTTCGGAATACCTCCGTCACTGATTACTTTTTGCAAATCTATTTTATATTGTTCTACAGGATAACGATCGGGAGAAGGGCCATAGCACTGTATAGAAATCCAATCCATTTTGGCAATCGCTTCTGCTGATATTTTGTAATATAATGGATGCAAAGTCGGAGAAATAACACGGTTCTCCGTTCCATCTTTCAGAGCAATAAGTGCATTGCTGACATTTGTATAATCTGCACCTGAACTGGGCCACTCAAAGTCAATATCCGCACCATCAATATCATATTGCTCCATCATATTCTTCATGTTCCGCGTAAAATCAGCAATAGCGACAGAACTGGCACACATTGTTTTCCAGTTTCCACCGGCTACTCCTAAACGAAACAAGATATTCTTACCTGTCAGTTTGCTACGGATATCTTTCATGATTTCCACCCATGTCTGCGAATCTTTACCCTTATCGGAAGCATCATCATACTTCCAATATGCCAATGTTTTTGTTGCATTCCAATCGCCTTTGAAAGTAAGCTCCTTATCTTTGTAAGCAGCCGGATTATCAAATTTGATTCCTGAGAAAAAAGTCTCATCCAATTTCCCCTTGAAATTACTGCCAAGTAATGTAGGAGCACGAAAAGGCATAGTTCCTGTATTGGATACTGCATCCGCAGTTTTCGTAGCATCAATAGTCAGTGTCACAGTCTTAGCCGAATAAGACAATCCTACATAATGCCAGGCTCCGGTTAACAGTCCGGTAGCAGTCAGTTCCGAGATTTCCGACCCTACGATAAACTTCATTTCCTCCGGAACAACTCCAAATTGTAAAGCTACTTTGCTATCTCCGACTGTTTTACTGAATAATACAGCATCCGGTGTCCATTCATCAATGTATATCCATGTGGCAAAACTGAAGGCCGACATAGCTGCAGACGCAGTATTCATCAGGTGCGGACCAGCATTCATCTCACCTGTCCCATCAAAAGCAATAACCCCATTGCGCCCTGCATACGAATCCAGATGAGTAACTCCACCAGTAAACGTAGCATTATTTTCCGGAGTTTCAAAATATAATGTTCCATCACCATAAGGCTGAACAACCATATAAATCAAATCATTGCAAGCCAACATACTTTCCGTTGAAATATCCCCTTTTTGATAAAAGTTTCCACGAATATAAGAACTCACAATAAAAGGTTTATTACCGTCTACATCCGGTGTTGCAAAGTCGGCATCAATGGTACACGACACTTTTACGGAAGTAGTATTTTCAGCCGGACAAATCAGATTAGTCTTATAATTGATTGTAAAGGGGACATAATCAATATTAAAACTTTTCAACGCATTTCCTGTCGCATCATTCGAAGCAAAAAAATCCAGGTTGACATCATACAAAATACTTCCCTCCTGATAATTGGCTCCATCAGCCAAAGGATGAGTAAAAAGATAGTCGAAAGCCAAAATCTGATTGGCATCAGCAGATAAAGTCTTTCCTGAAAGAATCTCTTGGGAAGCAGTTCCTGTAATATCGCCTTTGAGAGCATCATAAGAAGTATACACAGAAGGATAAGTTACCTTGATACTACTCACATCAGAATAATTACCTTTTACATTCAACAAAGCAAAAGGACGTTTCAGTGCCATGGTGATATCCGAAGTAGCGGATGTAACATCAGCAATTCTTCCGCAAAAAGCATCTCTTGCCGGAGTATTGAGAGTCCATTTATCTTTTACAATCGTGACATTCTTCAAAGATTGCGTATCGTAAAACTCATCTTCTACGCTTATCAAAGCGGAATTATCCACGCCACTATTAACAAAATCTGCCCAGGCAACCAGTGTGAATGTTTCATCTGGTGCCAACTGCAAATTAAAGTCGGGGGTAGTCTGTGGCATACGTTGCACTAACGTCAATGTACCGTTATTCTGCTTATATACACCCAGCACATAACGTAAGTGATATCCTTCAGCAGTAGGAAGAACTGAAGTTCCACGGGTAACTGCTACGTCCATTGACAGATGCACCTTTACATTTTGCTTGTGATCAATAGCACTTTCAGCATCTCTACATCCCATTAATAATAGACCAAAGAACACGTACCACAAAAAGAATTTAATTTTCATGTTGTTAAATTTAAAGATTAATTAATTACTATATCGATTTCTCCCGATATTTCTCCATCTATGATATTGCCCTCCCCTAAATCTTTCATCTCAACATATTTAGCTACATGCCCGGCAGATTTCAATGACAACGATACCGAAGAGACATGATAAATGATTCCTCCACTAGAATCACCTATTGTAACTTCCATGTCAATAGGGGTAACTTTATTCTTATCAGTAAATATATAGTCCGATGCTACAACAAAATTTTCTCCCTTTTTCTGTATATCGCTATATCTGACCGAAGGATTCAACAGGGATGCCACACAACGTTCTGTAAGAATATCATATGTGACAGGAACATAACCTTTGTAAGTAAGGATAGAATTCATGCTCTCATCGGTATTTATTTCTCCTAAATCAGTTGTCAAAGTGTAGGAAGAAAGCGGGGAATAGAAAACCAGACTAAAAGCCTGTGTAACCAAATTATCGGAAGATAGCGTCAAAGGTAAACAAGCCGCATAAGCCTCCTTCCTTACATCAGCCACTCCGTCTTTCATACGAATCGCTCTCAAATTCTCCGTCATATAATACGATGTATCCTCGGTAATACGATAATCGATCCAGGCCAAAAGGTGGTAATCTCCGATAGGCAGAGTCAATTCATACAGAGGAAGTTTTGTGCCCTGCATAAATCCGACAGCAGTCGTCTCATCAGGAAATTCCAGATAAAAGGAATGACGCCCAATTTCCAAATCATTTTGAATAACAGAAATAATACAATAAGGGTGAGCCTCAGAAAAAATAGTTTTCAGTGAAACTTTATCAAAGTTTCCATAAATAGAAACCTCGAAGGATTGATGCAAACATACTTCCTCATCCTTTTGATAACAGGAAATCAAAAATAGTATGAGAATATAGCAATACGCAGCATGTATCTTCATAACTTTTGTATTAAAAAGGGCTAACAATGATTTCATGGAGACAAAATTAGGATGCTATTTCCTGACAAAATGTACAATAATCACTATTTTTTAGTCCAAAAATCACTATTCAGAATGCTTTTGGCATATAATAAAGGAATCTTAGTAGAGAAATGTAT
>OGIE01000134.1_pt1 | contig 100136 bp, 67 predicted proteins | sample 1571581 | NCBI WGS metagenome assembly OGIE01 (sample SAMEA2582021, study PRJEB24529) | metagenome | biome: Human gut stool | place: China | collected 2011
TTGCATGTGTTAAGCCTGTCGCTAGCGTTCATCCTGAGCCAGGATCAAACTCTTCATTGTAATTGTTTTTTTACAGAAATTTATTCTGGCCGGGTCATGTGTTCATGAATCTCGACTTCTCGTCGATCTCGATTCACGCTCGCTACGTTGTTTTTTTCACGTCAATATTGTTAAAGAACTCTTCTTGTCATTCTCGTCGCCCGCCCTTTTCGGGGCGAAAGCGGATGCAAAGATAAGGCGTTTTTTCGTTTCCTTCCAAATCTTTTTCGAAGTTTTTTCAAACTTTTTTTCGACCGTCCCGTTTAACGGGGAATCGAACGTAAAAGATCGTTACCAGCACCGGAAGAACACCGCCTAACCGGGAGCCACTCCACTCTATCCATCCCCCCCGTTCCGGTTTAGCGGGTGCAAAGATAAGGGTATTAATTCCCTTTTTCCAAATTTTTTCACCATTATTTTTTCACCTTTTTCTCCGGAACCTGGATGTCAACACCTTAACGTGAAGAAAAAGTTCACGCGGGGTGTTCCTGGGGAGAGGGACCATCTATCGAGGAAAAACCCCGGCGCTTGACAGGCGGGCTGGGAGGTTGGATCAAGTTCATCGAGCTTTCCCGGGGAGAACCCGCTACCGGCTACCTCCGCGCGAAAAAAGAACTCCCTATTTCACGATGATCGTGAAACAGGCATCCACGTCTCGCGTGTATCCCTCGTTACGAAAAGTTAACGACACGATATAACGACCTAACGGAACATTATGATGACAGGGAACACTCAACATTCCGTCACCTTTCACGGTCAACACCGCTTTCATTTTCTCCGAATCCCCGTCACGACTTGTCACGTCCTTGATCGATACATAAATTGGGGCTGTCCCATCCACTCCCTCGATCGGGGTACTTGTCCATGGAATACTATATTTATCTCGCGTATAATCTTCGCCTCCCCCGATTTCAAGAGTAGGATAAATCCCCATTTCAATACATGACTCCGGATTAAATCCCATATCTATATATTCTTCATATTCCGGATTCGGTATTATATCGGGAACTGTATTATCCAGCACCAATTTTACTTCCAAAGAATCAATCTCGTAACCAGCTTCTCCCGTGTTTAAAAAACCAATTGTCACATCCTGACAACCAATCAAGCCAAAGACTAACAATATGCCTATAATATTTTTCATAACCTCTCAATTAAATATGTCCTAATCTATACGAATAATTCAATGCATGCACCACACCATTTGTCGGCTGGATATCCGGAGAAGCCATTGGAATCTTTCCCCATTTAAAAGACCAGCATTTCAAAGATACCGACCCGGCATCCGGCACTCCTCCATAATCACTGCCTTCCCGGTAAGCAATAAAACGATTCCCAGCCAGACAAGTAATCCAGGTACCCCCATCCTGTCCCTCTTCATTGATTTCATATTTCTTGTTTTTATAAGCGATATCCGCTTTCAGGATTTTTCCTTTCGTAACATGTTTCAACAAGAATTCCCGGCATAACGATTGCGGAATTTCCGTTACCTGCGTGTAAACCGTTTCAATGTCTTCATTTTCTTGTGAATCAAAGATAAATCGTTGTATCGAATAGGAAGGAATTCCCCAAAAAGTGATCTCGGGCAAAGTATCCACCCTTCCCTCGAATAAATCCGTCAATCCCGCATGTTCGATCATTTGTACCGTTAGTTCCCAATTATATTTATCCGAACGCAGGTAATCCATTATATTACAATCGTGGTAGGGCGACGATACTCCCGTATTTATCACATTCTGTTGTGTACAAGCACTAAGCATGCCCACGAAACACATTATCAACAATATAGTTCTCATCATTTTAAATTCTAAATTCCACACTTCAAATTACATGTATCGCAACCAATATGAATTTTGGCGCATCAACGTATTCTTATTAAACGCACCACTTCCTATGGCGTTGAAGAAACATCCCTCCATGAAATCCTGATCGGAAGCTTTCCGAAAACCCTCTTCCAATTCCGTGCGCACGTACCCGTTCCGGATCACGTCATAATACCGGTACCCCTCCATCAGCAATTCTTTCTCCCGTTCCTTGAAAATAGCGTAACGCAAATCTCCGTCATATTCTGACGAGGAATATAATCTGGCATTGGCCCGGCGACGTATCGTGTTCAAATCTTCTATCGCCCCGGCTATATACTCTCCCCCCAAACGAGCCCGACACTCGGCACGCAACAGAATTATATCGGCCAATCGCCACCAGATCTTATTCTGGTTAATATTGGACCACCATTTTCCCCATCCATCTTCTTTGTAATACCCGTATCTCCATTTATAAGGATAAGCAAACCCTCCTGTTACTGCCACGCTATCCGGATGCGCCATTTCTTCAAATTTATAAAAATAAGCTTCCTTACGAGAATCTTCCCCTGGGAACATTTCCCGAACCGTGGATGTCTTGATTTTAAAAGTATTATACTCGTAATCAGACGATGTAGCAAGATTATTTATCGGCCAATTCTCGTAATCCTTCGCCGGGTTAAACTTCAACATTTCCCACATTCCACCCATTTCCACCCATTGATCCTTGTATACGGTCTCGAAGATACTCTCCTTACTGTCTCCAACCAATACCTCCGTGCAAACCTCCTCCGGGGAAGCTGCCAACTCGTATGCAGAAGAATCTATGACCCACGAGCAAGCCTTTTCCGCTCTCAACCACAATTCCCGCTCATCGTAATCTCTCTGATTCTCCCGGGCAAAATATTTTCCTCCAGCTTTCCAAGCACACAAGTGAGCTAACAGAGCGTTGGCAGCCCCTTTGCAGGGAGTTGATTTATAACGTGCCGCTTGCCCTTTTGAATCCTTGACATTAGCAAAATCAGGTAACATATCCACAGCTTGCTGGGCCGTCAGTATCGCGTAATCAGCAACCTCCGTCCATGTAGATTTTGCGATAGGTTTAGGTTCGACCTCGTCTTTAATCAACACGCACTCCCCCCATTCTTTCAGCAGGTCATAATACATAAACGCTTTCAAAAAATGCCCCTGCCCGGCATAAAAATCCTTCCGATCCCTTGTCAGATCACTATGTTCAGCCAAGTATATCGTCCGGTTTGCAATGGAAATCACGTTATAATGTTGTCCCCAATCGCCTGCGGGAATCACTTGCGGATCCAAATTTCGTCTTAGCGAAACGCCATAATCGCTCTCGTCAGAATAAGCCCCATTCACGTAATTTGAGCCATTATTATAATGCATCAACAAATAAGTTCTGATAATCGCTTGAGCACCCCGGACTGAAGCTTCCAATTCTTTCTCCGTCATGCTATTCCCATAAGTCAGAGAATTCTTCGGTTCCATTTCCAACAGATCCTCACACCCAACAACAAACCAAACACTTATGATTAAAAATATAAAGTATTTCATTGATCTAAAATTTAATGGTTAAACCCAAAGTAAACTTACGCGCCAAAGGATAATTATCACCTTGATCCATTCCCGTACGCACGTCCACAATCTCGGGATCAAGCCCGGAATAATTATGCCATGATAAAAGATTCTCCCCGCTCACGAAAAAACGGACTTGTTCCAACTTGCAGCTTTTCAAAACAACCCGAGGCAAAGTATACCCGATAGACAAGGTTTTCAGCTTTAACCAATTCACTTTTTCCACGTCCCGATCCGTTATCCCGTAATTCCCGACATCCTGATCCGTTTGCCATTGAGCATATTCCGCTCCAGAATCTCCCGGTTGCTGCCAAAAATGCCGTTTATTCATATTTAGCAGGAAAGGATGCAAGATGTTATCAGGATAACTTGTCTTCAAAGAAGAACTGCTCTGGTTATTCACGATATGTCGTCCAATTTGGAAAGTAACAGACATATTCAAATCAAAATTCTTCCAACGCACCTCGTTCACGATTCCACCCGTCATCACGGGTAAAGCACTCCCCTGGTAGACCTGATCATTTCCATCTATCACGCCATCTCCATTCACGTCAATAAACTTGTAATCCCCCGGTTTATAAAATACATTTTTACTTCCATTATTCAAATAAGAACTGATTCCCGCATTATTATACGTAACAGGTAATTCTTCTTGTTCATTCACGAACCCATCCGTCGCCAACGTGTATATCCCGTTCAATGCTTTTCCGATAATCCCGATCCGACGAATATCCTCTCCGGTATACGATTTTTCAAATCGGTTCCAGTTCTTGGCCCCATTGACCGATATTTTCCAGTATAAATCCTCATTTCGGAAAATCTCGTACCGCACCAACAACTCAATCCCCTCGTTCGATACCGCCGCCGCGTTTCTCCATTGCATGGCAAAACCGTTATAATCTCCCGGCAAATCAATCGGCCACAATTTGTCACTTGAATAACGATAGTAATAATCCAAAGTCAATCCCAACCGGTAATCAAACATATCCATATCCAAGCCGAAATCATACTGATCTGTCTTCTCCCAGGACAAATCTTCATTGTACCGTCCGTTACCCCAGGACAACGTGCTTTCTCCCATAAACGGCTGTCCGGAATACAACGTACCTAATGCCAAATAACATTCCTCGAAATGCATCCCGGAACGTCCCCAACTAGCACGGAATTTTCCGAAACTCAACCATCCCAAATTATCTTTGACAAAGTTCTCTTCACTAAAGTTCCATCCCGCTGCAATGGAAGGAAAAGTTCCCCAGCGATTTTTCGCCCCGAAAGTAGAACTTCCATCCCGGCGAAAGCTCGCGGAAATAAAATACTTTTTCCGATAATCATACTCCAAACGGGCAAACCAAGACAACAAAGACTTTTCTTTCATATCCGATTGGTAAGCTTGCATGGGAAGGATTTCCTTGTAACCATATACCTCTTTTTCCGCCAAGGTCGGGAAACCATCGGGAACATACTGAATCTTGTCACTCGGTGAATTTTTCCCGCTTCCCCCGTTATATTCCTCCTGATCATACTGGTAAGAAAATCCCGCCAAGAAACTAAACGTGTGTTCTTCTTTGAACATCTTCGTGTAATTCAACATGCTTTCACTCAAGGCCATCAAGTTAATTCCGGTCTCCCCGATACTCACGGAATGCCCGTCCACATCCAAATAAGAAGGAGAAAAATAATGGCGACGATGAATAGAATAATCTGCAGCAAGTGAAGTAGATACATTCAAACCTTCCAATACGTCATAACCGATCTTAATATTGGCCCGTCCTCGCACGGAACGATTTTTTTCCTTTACTCCCTGAAGAGATTTCAAGACTTCATCCCACACGACACTCCCTTTACCCGGTAGTAAAGTGGTCAATTCAAAAGGATCCCCGGGAATGACATCTACGTTCGAGCTGGTTTGAAAACCTTCCATCTGGTTCTCGGAACTCCTTTTCCGGTTCGTCAACGAAAGGTAAAAACGTAAATCCACGTTCAAACGATTAACCGGGGTGACATTCAAATTTGTCGTTAAATCAATACGATTGAACCCCGTACCTTTCAACACACCCGATTCGTCATAATACCCCAAGCCGATTCCATAATTCATCCTTTCCGATCCGCCATAAGTTTGGATATTCGCATTGGTCACCTTTCCCGTCTCAAAATACATCGGGAAAAAGTTTGTCGCATGATTATAAAAGGCGTTCAAACTATCCTGCAAAACGATACCATCACTTACTTGTGAATCTTTTTTAGGATAAAACCAATCCAACGCAGACAACCGGTTCCGTTCCATTTCGGTCAAAGAAGTCGGATATTTATATTGTCGGTTCTCCCAATCCAGATAAGCCTGCGGCATATTACGCAATGCTTTCAGCCGCCACCACCGTTCCTCCCGGCCGGTCATCATGGTCGGCAATTTCGGCAACACGCTCCATGTTTGCGACACGTTCACAGAAAACGTAGCTTCCTGATTTGCACGTCCCTTTTTAGTTGTCACGATAATCACACCGTTAGCAGCCCGCGAGCCGTAAATAGAAGCCGCGGAAGCATCTTTCAACACCTGCACGGATTCTATCATATCGGGGTTAATCTCCGCCAGCAGGTTGGTTCCCGTGATCGGCGAGGTAAAAGAATTCAAAGGCACGCCATCAACCACCCACAAGGGATTCGAGAACTGGCGACTTTTCTGCTCCACGTCCAACGAATTATATCCCCGGATCGTGATGATCGTCCCCCCACCTCCCGGGGCGCCGGTAATATTCGTCACGTCCATTCCCGCCACTCGTCCCTGTAACAAACTAGCTATACTTGTTGCGGGTATTCCCCTTAGCTCATCAGCTTTAATCACCGATATCGCCCCAGTTGCCTCCCGACGGGTCGTCGTTCCGTAAGCAACTACCACGGCCTCATCCAACGCCTGCACGTCCTCCTGCATCACCACCAGGATCGTATCTCTCGTGGCCGCTGAAAAACTAACTTTCTGGGATTTATAGCCCACAAAAGAGAATTCCAACACGCCCTTCGTTAAAGGCAAAGCCAGGATAAAAATCCCTTTCGTATCAGTTGCCGATCCCAAATTTGTTCCCTCCAGCTTTACCGTCACCCCCGGCATTGAAATCCCGGCCTTATCTGTCACTTTCCCGACGATTCGGATATTTTTCCGGACAGAGTCTACCACCACCCGATACGCGGGCTTAATGATCACCATGTCGTCAATATATTCCCACGTGAAATCTTTTCCTAGAATACGCCGGAGTACATCATCAATTTTCACGTTTTTCACGTTAAGAGTGATCTCTCGATTCACATTCACTTCATTGAAACTGTAAAAGAAATCAAGTTGCGTCTGTCGTTTCAACTCGGAGACCACCTTAACAAAAGAGACTCTTTCCACGTTCAATGTCACCGTTTGTTCTTGCGCCCGCACGGATGCCGATAACGTGAACACGAACCCGAATACCAACAATAAAGTTAATTTCATGATTAGAAAAATTTTAGCACGCTGATTTTTAAACGGAATCCACGTACCCGTTCGATTTTTTTTCATACTTTTGCAATAAGAGTTAAACAAACTTCCTTCAGGGATCGCGAGTCCCTTTCGGAAAAACTTTTTACACCGGGGATTGTTGCCACAATTCCCGGTGTCTTTTATCTACTAGCCGATTCCCGAACCGTCACCACTCGACCGCTCAAATCAAATTTAACACGGGTCGTCTTCTCGATAATCGAGAATATTTTATTTGCCGTGTATTCTTTATTAATCACCCCGGCGAAAGCGTAATGTTTCAACTTCTCGGAAGTAAAGAAAAATTCAATATCATACCACCGCTGCAACTGGGCGGCAATCTCCTCAAGCGTGGCCCCTTCAAAATAGAATTTTCCGTTGATCCAAGAAGTATAAATTGACACGTCGACCTCTCTCGTGGTGAAATATCCGTCCCTCCATTCCGCCTGTTCTCCCGGCGCAATAATTTCACCCAGTCCGGTCAGCCGATCGCTCACTTGAACCCGTCCACTTGCAAGCGTTGTCCGGATAGACTTTTCCGAGGCATAAGCATTCACATTAAAGCTCGTACCCAACACCCGCACGTCCAACTCTCCCGTTTCCACGATAAAAGGCATCAAAGCATCCTTTGCGATCTCGAAATACCCCTCTCCTTCCAAATACACCCGTCGTTCAGTCCCGACAAAACGAGTCGGGAAACGAAGCCTCGACTCCGAATTCAGATACACTTTCGACCCATCAGCCAGTATCAATTGATACTCTCCTTTCCGGGGAACCACAATCGTGTTAAATTCAACCGTTGTTGAATTTGTCATCACCTGTTCGTACCTCACGCTTTTAGAGGAATCAAGCCGGATTCGTACATTCCCCTTATCCAACGTGGTATCGCCTACAAGCAACGACAAGTCTATCTTTTCACCCTTGTCCATGATCAACACGGCACGAGGTGTTCCCGCTTCTATGATGGGAATACGATCTGCCAAAACGACTTCCGGATATTCCCGCGAGATCAACCACAAAATTCCACATACCATCAAGGGTAAAACCACCGCCGCCACCCAACGCCACACGGGAACACGTTTCCGACTCTCCCCCTGTCCCCGGTATCCCTCGACCACCCGCCACATCTTTGCCCGATTCATAACCAAATCATCCTGTTTCATCATCCCGACATCCCGCAACACCCGCCTTACTCCGGCAAAATCTTCTTCCTTCCACACCTTTTCCCATTCCGCATCACCCGGTTTTATTTTTCCTTCCAGTATTGCTCTCAACCATTCTTTCTCGTCTTTTGTACTCATACGCTCTCTTTTAATGGCATCATCGTTATTGTTTTCATTTTTCTATTCGTAAAGCGAGAAGAACATGAATTAGGGTGAAAAAAGAAAAGTTTTTTTTCAAAAACTCATTATTTTCTATCCCCACACCGCTTTTTAGCCCGCCGGTAACTATGATAGCAACCAAAACCGACGCCTATCACCAAGTCGGAGATGTTACTTCCTACATTCAAGGGATTCCTCAAGAGGCCACTCAACTCCTGAAGGCGACATGTATTTATATAACAATTGAAATTCATACCATAAGTACGATTAATAAAGGTCGACAGATAGGTCCGGTTCGTGTGCAGGCATTTCGCCAGATCAGTTATTTTCAAGTCCGGATTCAAATAAGGTTTTTCCTCCTGGATATATTTCTCAAACTTTCCTCGATCTAAAATAGACGACTTCCTAGAAACACCCGTAACAAATTCCGATGAAACATCTTCCATCAGGTATAAAGAATAATTCCCGGCAATAATATGATAAGACAATATCGTGTATTGCGCCAGAAGAATCAAGACAGGAATAAAATCAAGCCAGTAACTCTCGGCAAACAAGGGGGCCAACAGAGGCATGCACAATGAAACCAGAAACAAAAACAACACCACTCCCAACCAACGCAAAACGAAAGGTTTCTCGTCATTCAATCGCTTTTGGTAACGCGAAAGCCGAAATAATCCCAACAACGTATAACAAAGACAAAACAAGAAAGAAACCGGCAACTTGGAAGTAAAGAAACGAGCAAAACAAAAGTAACTATCTTCCAACGGGCTATCCTCCGCAACAATAGCAACCTGAACATCAAAAGGTATAAAAAAACTCCACACCAGAAGAACCGCCGGGATCAAGACGGGCAACAGGTAATGAAGCATAGGAAATCGCTCGGAACGATCAATCCGTGTCAAGCAAAAAACAACGTGATAAAAAATCACCGAAAAAACAATAAATGAAAAATAACATAACGCGTTAAGGTAAACAAAAAAACTGGGAGACCAAGCGTAAATAATCACGCAAAGCCACCCGAAAGCGGCTGAAAGATATAAAAAGCACAAAACCCGTTTCAAGTAACGTTCCTCCCGCCGCACGCTATCCTTATACGTAAAGATCATCAACAAGCAACAAGTAAACGCTGAAATTACCGGAAACAGATACGTAAGAACCGATATCAATGTTTGCATACTCATACGTATCACAAATATATCAAAAAAATAAACAACAACATCCTGAAATACAACTACATTAATTTCACCACGTTCGTGCATTTCGTACGAAAAACTCATCCAGCAAGCCCATTTCGTACGATTTGGGATATCTATTTTTATTCATTTTGTACGATTTGCACGTTCGATTTATATCATTTACACGCCGATTCGTTCATCTTTATTCTAACTTTATCGACAAACAATGAACAATAAACACCACGCTAAAATTTACGCACATGAAGAACAATAATTTATTCGAATTAAACCTTGACGAATTACTCTGGAAATGGGATATTATTGATTTCTGGGCCCTCCCGCTCCACCAAAAAGGTCATAAACCACAACTGAAAAAAGAAGAAAAAGAGAGAGAGAAAAACACGCCCCCACAACAACCAAATGAAAAATAAATTCACTTGGCCCTCTTCGTCTTCAACTCCACCAGCCAAGCCAAAGCAATGCCGATCAATGCTCCCACCGTAGCCTCGCTAAAACGCAGCACTCCATTTTCAAGAGGCGAGAGCGAAGGTGACATTTGCGAAATAATCAGGATAATAACCAAAGTAATGGTAGCCATTCGACCATTATCCGGAATCCCGAACAACATACATAAGATATCTAACAAAAACACGGTAACAATCATGCCTAAAAGCGTGAAAGGGAAACAAACCAAATAGATGTAAGCGATCACGGCCCCAATAAATGTTCCCAACACCCGCAACCATCCTTGATGGATGGAAGTCTTCACATCCTCTTGCAACACAACCACGGCTGAAATCGTGGCCAACATAGCTCCCATCCATCGGGATTCCATGTGAAAATGGCCGGTAAGATAAGCCCCTACCAGGTAAGATAGGAGTACAGCCACCCCTTTAGCCAAGGCCATTAAAGGATCTACGGGATGAAATATCTTTTTCAAATTGAACTTCATAAAAGCCAGATTTACTCTTTTTTACCGTTCTCCCGGAAGAAAAGTTTCAACCTAACGCTCTACATCTTCCCTGAAAAAAGAATTACATAATATCAACATGAAATTCTTATGCTGATCACCGAATTCGGATTTGATTTTCTTGTAAGCCACCTTTACTTGGGTCTTCACCGTATTCACGGATACCCCTAACTGTTCGGCCACATCTTTGTAACTCAACCCCTCGACACATCCTAGAATAAAAATTTCCTTGCACTTGGGGGGCAAGCTAGCCATCACAACTTGCAGTCGCCTATACAATTCTTCAAGATTCTCGGAATCCTCGCTTGATTCCTCCCCGGAAGCCATCATTTCTCGCAGGTATCGCTGCTCCACCTCTGCGTGAAGCTTACGATCAATACAGGAATTCTTGACAGAACGACTCAGATAAGCGTAAAGAGAACCGGAATGGGTAATCTTCGCCCGATTCACCCACAAATAAATGAACGTGTCCTGCACGATGTCTTCCGCCTCCGCCCGATTCCCGACAAAACCTAACGCGTAAAGGTATAACCGTTCCGAGTAAGACTCGAAAAAAGAATTGAATGCACACCAATCCCCCTCCTGCATTTTCCGAAACAAAATTAACTCATCCTGCATAGGCCACCTTTCCTTATTGAAAGCAAAAATAATGATTCTCTTTATATTTTATACTCTCGTGTCCGGAAAAATAGGGAAAAGTCGGAAATAAGGCCAACGGGAGATCATTACCTGAATATATCCCAAGTATTTCAATGGCTCTACCTTGAAAATTCTGCAACACTCTGCCAACAATTAATATTTATTCCATCGAAAAGTTTCAAAAGGAATCAGAATCTTTTATATTCACATTTTTATTGACTATCGTTCGTTAATAAATTTGTTAAACTGAATAACGTAAGTTCGGGATAAGAGAATCTCTTTTCAAGTAGAATCGCAGTCTAAATAAAAATACCTTTTTTTGTAATATCAATGATATATAATGTGTTAAATGATATATCATCATTTTTTTGGGGGTAACCCGAACTCATATCTAACGGAAAGACTAAGAAATTTACTTTCGTGATATTACTCAAATCTAACCGAAATAAAGGAGTAATTTAATCCAAATAATCTCACTCCCACAGAACTCATTCAAAGTTTATTCGAGGCTCACGCATTACGGGATGCCTAAGCTCTGAATAAGCTTCGAATGAGCTTCGAATAAGGGGGATTATTTCCCTAGGATTTCTGTAGGATTTCCCTTAGTTTTATTATAAAAATGCCAGCATCTGACACATTTGAATGGACAGGGATCAGTTTCCCGAATTCGCCCCCGCTTCATGTCTGCCGTAACCAACGGATACTGATCTACAAGACCTTTGAAGGACTTGCCACCCATGGAAAAGGTTCCATGGGATGATTCTTTGGGTTCAAGTTGTACTTGATAATCAACAATAAAAACTATTCTCTTTCACAATAAACGCCAAATTCAGCAATTGACGGAGTCGTACTTGCTTCCAATATCGTGATTCGTACAGCATCTCCCCACACCTCTTTGAAACGATGAATCTTTACACGATGTTCTACTGGAGCTTTCCCCTCATAAATAGTTTTCCATGTGCCATTTACACGATATTCCAAACGATATTCTTGCAAACCATCATTCATTCTATCGGTTATAACAATCATATTAAAAGGTTTTTCACGTTCAAAGGTTACAGTGTACCAAGGTATTTTCACGTTAACATTCGAGTTCCAGCATGTATTAAAATTATCGTCATTGGCAAAATCCATAATAGCATAATCGCTACTCCAAGAACTTTCAGTCGGTTGATTTTTTGCGATATTAGAAGAAATGATCGGTTTTTCTGTCTCCGGTAATAGAGGTTGTTGATCATTATTTTTCCAAAGTTTTCCAATCTCTTTTAATGCTTTCAAGGCATTTTTGTCAATGAGTCCTTCCCGGTTTGGAGCGACATTCAATATAAAATTACAATACACGTTTCCCATCGGAATGATGTTGTCATACACGATTTGTTCAGCTTTTTTCACTTCCGTTGTCGGGAAACTCTCTTTCCAAAACCAGTTAGCCTGCAGAGGGAAACAAGATAATGCCGGCAATCGATTTGATTCTTTTGAAATATGTTGCCCTGCACCTTGTTCATATGACTTTATGTCGGTATAGAACAACGCTTCGGCAGGATATTTGGCAGCATTCAAATCCATAACCAAGCAATTAGGTTGAATGGATTTTACAAAACGATAAATATCTTCAAAAGGGATTTCATCGTATGAAATACGAGACCACGGAGCATCCCATCCATCTATAATTAAGGCCGAGATCTCACCGTAATTTGTAAGCAGTTCACGAAGTTGTTGCTTGATCATCTCCACATGTGCCGGAACAATGTGATGTGGACGCAAGTGAGCATGCATGTCAAGGATCGAATAATAAAGCATCACTTGAAGCCCTTCTGCTCGAAATGCCTCCACGAATTCTTTCACCACGTCTCGTTTAAGCGGACTCCTCATAACGCTATAGTCCGTTGTTTGCGTGTTCCAAATACAAAAACCGCTATGGTGTTTTGTCGTTAAGCAGCCGTAACTCATTTTAGCGGTCTTTGCCGCTATCGCCCACTGCCGACAATCCAATTTTACAGGGTTAAAAAGCATCGGATCCGCATCGGGATCTGGCCAATCTTCATTAAAATAAGTCGGCATGTTGAAATGGATAAACATTCCGAAACGCAAATTCACGAACTCTTGTTGCAATTGATATAACGATTTGTTTTGAGCTGTTACATACACGACTGAAATCAGCTCAATAAATATTATAAATATTTTTTTCATCATAATGTTTACAATCCAAACATTTAAAGAGAAAGTGTGTCGAAACACACCTTCTCCGTTTTGTTTTATTAAATAATTTTTATTGGAAGTCGGCAATTTTACTACCACGGAGCTCCACTTCCGCCTGCATTGCTAAAATTACCATATTTAAATATGACTTGTTTAATTTCTCCGATTTCGATGTCATCAGGAGATTCGTACATTTTTCCTGTAGTCCAAGGGTTTTCTGATCCTAACACTTCATTTACCGTGTAGAAGATATAGAATTTTCCACTTTCCAAGGCAATCAACAATCGATCTCCGTTATAATCCGGTCTCAAATGAGTGACGTTATGATCAAAATCATGGATTTTTTTCACAATTTGTCGTATGCGATTACCTTCATTTCTAAATTCGCAATAATACAACGATTTTCCTTCGGCAAAATACATAAAATTTCCATTCCCTAACATGGCGTATACGGTTTGCTCTGAAACGATGTCCGATGCGTCAAATTTCCATTTACTTTGATTTGAGACTCGAACTGTTGTAGAATTATAGTCCTTTGCCAAAGTAAATTTCTGGACATAATATTCGCAATCTTTTTTGAAAATACATCTGAAGGTTGCAGAACCATAAGCGGTTGCTTCACAAGTTGCCCATACCAAAGAGAACTCTCCAAAGTTATTCAAATTTATAAATTTTTCGTAATCAGAGGAATTATCATCAATAACACCTTGCTTTCCGGCAGCTGCATCCGTATTCGTCGCAAATGCAACGAAGCGGTTGTTTGTTTTGTCATGCATCAATTGTAATCCACTCCAAAAATAAGGTACTTGAAAAACTTGGTCAATATATGTATTTTTCTTATCAAAATCGAACGGCAAGTTCAAGAAACGAGTCAAATGAAATCCGTTACCTTGTGTTGATTGAGGATGTATGTAGCGAGTATAAACATTTCCATCATTCCCAACCATCAAATCTACGACATTTCCAAACACCATATATTGGGGTGTCACACCTGCCGGATAACCACCATAAAATTCTTCATCCAAGGATACCACTTTATTGAACAATCTACCATCCAAAGATATGCATCCTCCCTCTTGCTGAAAGATCAATAATTCATCCCCTCCTCTATTGTCTATCGTGTAGTTTTCCGCTATAAAATAAGGTCGTTTCCCTAACGGATCATTAGCAAACAGAGACGAATAGAGGTTTAAGAATGGTGTATAATAATAGGGTTTGTCATTTGGTTTTTCCAATCTCAAATAGTGTAAATCGGTTGATCCATCTCTTTTTTCTGCCAAAATAAGATACCCATATTTATATGGAGAATCGACCTGCAACGCTGTGCTATTGAAATACACTTGTCCAGAACGAATATCTGTCACATACAAATACAAAGTAAATGATTTACATACTCCTTGGTGTGTATATTTTAACACACGATCATGAGATATTGTTGTTGTATCTAACTTCCAGGTATATTCATAATCTAGAGTATCTGTCGAATATTCAAAAGTCAATTTAGGTTCAACTTCCACCTCTTCACCGAGATAAGCAAATATCGTATACGAGTTTTCAGGTTTTATGTCCACTTTGACCTCACGAACATCCGCATAATTATAATTTCCTTTATCTTCGTAACAGCCGTTTAACAGCCATAAAAAAAGGATTCCTAAGAATATAGTTGCAATTTTCATCTTTTGTATCTATTTATTAACCACCAATTACAGAAACAGTCATCTTGGTATAGTCATCATCCTCGTACACCGTGTTACCCAATTCTTCTTGCTCATTCAGGTATTTTCTCAAGAGTAATGCGTTATAACGACAAGTTATAGCATCATCCGAATCGAGCTCGCCAATTCCAGTAACCTGAATAAATAGACGATATTTTTTATCCGAATAGGAACCCAGATAAGAGTTTACAATTGTAGAATTCCACCAACCCGGTTTTGAAATTATATCGTTTATCCAAAGGATTCTAGCACGACAAGAAGTTTGCCCAAGAGCCAAATCATCGGTCGGCTCCAAGCGAACGGCCAAGCGAACCGGCGTGGTTTGCAAGTCCGGGGTACGGATGAATTTTATGTTCACGTTGCTACTTATTTCATTTTTCTCCAAAATCCAACGCTCCGGTAAAATGTAGTGATTAGAAGTTGCCGTGGTATAATCATCAATCACAGTTACCCGATATTCTCGATCCCACTCTACCGGATCGCCAACTAGTTTTACACCCAGTGCATATTCTACGGTATCTTTATTCGGGTGGAATGTAAACGAAAATTCAACAGAATCAACCATGCTCCGAGTGAATTGGATATAAGCTTTATCACTATATTTCATGATATGATCTCGTTCACAAGCCGAAAAGAAACAAAAAATTCCTAATATCAATAATATTCGTTTCATAGTTCTTTTGCTATCAATTAATAAGATATTTCATTATTGGGATATTCCGCAGTGAATTTTTCAGCTGACATCGGAATATCGCGATCACCATTAAAGACATCGTGATTCAATCTCTTGTACATAAAAAATGTTTGCCCTTCTGTCAATCCTTCCCGAATCATTTCATTTACCAATTTTTCTTTCAAGCTTGCAGCATCATCAGGCAACGCACGTTCTATGATTCCACGCTGAATACGCAAGGTCTCAAATAGAGTTTTCGCTTCATCCAAATGATTTTGGTTGATCAAGCATTCAATCAAAATATGATACATTTCTGTAAAACGAATTATTGGAATCACCGGACATTGATAATTAATAACATTGGTCACCTGTGACGTTGTGTTATTTGAAGAAGCGATAGGACGTTCCCACACAATATAGCGTTCATTTCCATTATAACGATTGTAGAAACCCTTATAACGATAATCGCTCGTTTCCATTCCAAAAAGTTTTCCCATCTCTTTCATTTTAAAATAAGAGTCATAGGTAGCTGCAGACTCGAAATTGTTTAAATTTTCCCGATTATAAAAGCCTAAACAAAGTTCTTCCCAACGTTTCGGATCCGAATATTCCGGAGTGGCATCTAGATTTCCATGGCCGTTAGCCGTAGTCCACTTAAACCACCCTGCATCAACGAATTGTTTTATATTATTTGCATTTTTATAGGCTTTCTCCTCATTTCCTATCCACATATATATACGAGCTAACAACGCAGTTGCTCCCCAATAATTCATCCGAGTCCCCCGATAGTTTAAGAAATCATCTCCCAAAGATATGGCATGAGATGACCACGGAAAGCGGTGCTGACGTTGTTTTGTCCAAGATTCAAATTTTAACGTATCTAGAGGTCCTAATACTCGTTGAGCAAATTCCATATCCGAGACGATATTCTCAAGTACTTGACTCATCGTCATCCGAGTCGGTTGGTGATCTGGATATTGGGTTACATAAGGAATCGCTAGCGATTCCATATTTCCATTACTGGGAACCGGACAAAACAATCGCAACATATCAAAATGTAACAAAGCTCGCAAGCCGTGCATTTCAGCTAAAATCAGTTGCTTTTCAATGTCTTTATTATTGAAAAAAGTACTATCTTTTTTCTCTACTTCTTGAATAATATTGTTGCAGCTAGCAATTACATTATACGCTTTCGCCCAGATATTTTCTGTTACACTTTGGACACTCGAGTTCTTCCAATTGTATTTAGCGGCCTCTGCCAATTCTGTAGGCAATCCATCTTGTCGATAATTTCCGGCTAAAGCACTTGCAAATCCCCACGTTAGATTTTGACCGTACAAACCTGTTACAGCGATATCTTCATAGACGCCATTTACAGCCATTTGTACTCCCGTATAATCTCCAAAGATTTCTTCTTGAAGCAACACGTTGTCGGATTTTATGTCCAACCAGTCATTGCATGAAGTTAAAATACTTATGGATAACAAACACGCTATTGATATTTTTGTTTTCATTTCATATTATATTTAGATTAGAAACTTGCGTTTAACGTGAATGTGAAAGTTCTGGCAAACGGATAACTTAACCCCATTTCTCGTTTAATAGAGGAAATAGTGGTAATATCATTCATACTAAATTGAAGCCTTAACATATCGAAACCAATACGTCGAACTAGATCACGGTTAAAATCATATCCGACATTCAATGAATTAAATGTCAAGGTATTATTTTTTTGAACGAATCGAGATGTCGGGCGAGTAACGTAGTAACGATCTTTCAATGATTTCAAAGAAGTTACATCACCCGGGTTTTGCCAACGTTGAGAGAGCACGCGTCGATCAGCATTGTATCTCCACAAATTTACATTCTCGACGTTGTCTACCAAGGTTTGATTGTATTGATCACCACCAAATTCAAAAGTAAATGTGGTGTAAAGAGTAAAATTCAAAAAACGCACGTTTAATCCCAAAGACCCATTTCCCCAAGGTTCTGTATCACCAATTTTTTGCTGTTCATAAGTATCCCAATTATAGGTAATTGTTCCATCACGCATCAAATAAATTTCTTGTCCATCCGCAGGATTTATACCCAATGATTTCATTCCATAAATAGAGGTCGTAGAGTTTCCTACCTCGTATTTCATGACCGGTTTAGAGTATTTCTTATTATTATCCAACGTTCCCAACATACTTGTCAATTGTGAGTTCGGGTTTGCATTTACATATTTTCTAAAATGCTCATCTACACGATCATTATATTCTTCTAAAGCTTTGGATAATTTCAATATCTTGTTCTTATTATGCGAAAGAGAGGCGAACAAGACTACATCTAAGTTCTTTGAAGTGTAGGGTTTTACATTTAAGTAAAATTCCATTCCCCGGTTTTGGATTTCTCCGGCATTATCTTTGTAACTAGGAAAACCGGCAGAAGCGGGCAAAGATACATCCGTGATCCCGTCTATTGTTTTTCTATTATACCAGCCAATGCGTCCGTATAATATTCCACCCAAAACTCCAGCTTCCAAACCTAAATCCCAAGAAAGCGTTTTTTCCCAAGTCAATTGATCATTTCCCATCGCCATCAAGCTTGCACCGATTCCTGTCGGATACCACTGATCCAACTTGATTTCAAATGAATGGCGTGCTGCATAGGGCGGAAAATTTAATTTACCGGTTTGTCCATAAGTAGCTTTTACTTTCAACTGATCTAAAAATTTCCAATCTTTAGCAAAAGTATAATTGTGGACATTAATTCCAAAACCGGAAGACCAGAAGGGCCCCCATTTTTTATCGCTTCCGAATTCAGAAGAACCATCTGCACGGAAAGAAAGATCAAACAGGTAAATATCATTATAACTATAGTTCAACGTGGTAAAAAATCCAAGCAAACGAGTCTTATTATCTGTCACGGAAGGTTTCTCTACAATTTCGTAAGCATAGGAGATTGCATTACGTTTTGCATTTGGAAACCCTTTATAGGCAGATGACTCATACGAACTCTTATCTTCTTTCAAGTTAAGTCCCACGGAAAGATTAATATTATGTTTCCGAATGGATTGATTGTATGACGTGAATACATTCACATTCCAACCAAATTTTTTCGTTTCGCTCAAGTTACGTTCTCCTTTAGTAAAGGCAGATGCTGTCACACCATAGATTCCAGAAGCCGGATCGGTAAACTTATCGGTATCAGAGATATTATAATTCAATGCCAACTGTCCTTTTATTTGCCAAAAGTTGTTGAAATACCAATTGATTGTTAAGTTGTTGGTAAAATCTTTATAACCCGACCTAGAAAAACTTCCCATTTGAGCTTCATATAAAGGGTTCTTTTCTATTGTTCCTGTCAATCCATACGTTGGCAGAGTTTGTACATATTGTCCATCATCATCTTTCCAATTATCATACGGGTGACGACGAGCATAGTCGGAAAAAGAACCATATGGAGAATCTTGTGATTTATTCAAATCAAAAGAGACTTGATTTCTCACTTGAAATCCTTTATACCGATAATCCAACGAAATTCCTGCCCCCATTCGATCACGGTAAGATTTTTTCATTACACCGTTTTGGCTGTTGTAGCGCAAGTCAATTCCAAAACGAACGCTTTCACTTCCCCCTTCTACATAAAGACTGTGACTATGATTCACTTCCGTACGCAAAGGTTGCGATAGCCAATAGTTATCAACCCCTTTCGAAACAAGATTAGATTTTTGTAGATAGTACGTATTTTTAGTCATAATTTGCCACAGAGCATCAGTGCTAGTATCATTGGGATCATAATCAAATAATCCCGCGGCGACTTCAGCCTCTAAAGCCTCCTTTGCATTCATCAAATCATAAGAAGATAGATCCGGGGCGGTAATTGACAAATTTCCATTATAATTTATTTTCAGTTCTCCAGGAGAGGGAGCAACAGTCTCTATCACAATTACACCGTTTGAAGCACGAGAACCATAAATTGCTGTAGCTGCCGCATCTTTTAATATGGTGATACTAGCAATTCGGTTGATATCATAATCGTATACTTTTTCAACACTAACTTCAAAACCATCCAAAATGAAAATCGGAGTATTCGGATTATTTGTCAAAGCGAATCTTGTTACGTTGGAAGAAGACGATTGCATTTCATCCAACTCTTTTACACTTGTAATACCAGAACGTCCACGAACGTAAAACTCCGGCAACGTGTTCGGGTCTGATCCCATTTCATTATTTTTTACTAATCTTAATGATGGATCAAATACTGACAACGCTCCAATTAGGTTAGAAGAAGACACTTTTAAAATCTCATCACGTGTTACCGTTGTAGCCGACCCCGTAAAACTTGATTTCCGAATATTGGCATATCCCGTAACAACGACTTCCTCTACTTTCTTGACGTCTTCCCGCATTACAACATTTATCGTATCCCTACCAGCATATTTAACCTCTTGAGTTTCCATCCCCAAAAATGAAAAAAGCAATGAAAAATCTTTCATTTCCGGCAATGTCAAGGCATATTTACCATCCATATCGGTTGCCGTTCCTATGGTTAACCCTTTTACTAAAATCGTTACACCGGGTATAGGTTGTTTCTTTTCATCTGTTACTTTTCCACAAATTCGAATCTCTTTCTTTTTTTGTTCAACAGAAGCACGTGTAACAACAATTAAGTTATTTACAATTTCCCACTGATAGTCTTCTCCCAGCAACATTCCCAACACGTCTTCCAATTCCTTATTTTTTACAGAAAGAGACACTCGACGTCCAACATCTAGCGCATTGTCATTAAAAAAGAAGTACAAGCTAGTTTGTTTTTCCAAATCTTTCAACACGCTAGAAAGTAATTCATTTTCACATGTTAACGACACTTTTTGCTGCTGCGAAAAACTTGTCGCACTTACGTGTACCAAACACGCACACAAAATAAAAAATGTTAATTTCATGACACGAAGCATTTTTATTAACAAAAAACCTGATCGAGCAACGTGTAATTGCTTTTTTTTCATAAATTTGAATTTTTAAATTAGACAAACTTCGGCATTGTTGTCGTAATGCCGGATTGTAAAATCAATACCGATAGCAGCTACCAATTGATATCGGTATTTTTTATTTCAATTTTGTTATAACAACATTTTTATCTTTTAAAGTAAAATGCACGTCCACAACCTTTTCAATTACTTTAAAAGTCTCTTCTGCCGGTAAGTTTTTATCTATTACACCGGTAAATGTATACGTCTCGATATCCGGAGAAAAGAATATAACATGTAATCCATACCAACGTTCCATTTGCATCATGATTTCTTTTAACGTCATACGATTAAACATAAATAAGCCGTTTTTCCAACTTATAAACTCCCCCACATCCACCTCACGAACACGAATGTCTCCATCTGTACATATCGCTTGCTCTCCCGGTGTCAACACCACTTGCTTTTTACCATTTGTTACACTTACCTTTCCTTGTGCCAAAGTAGTTTGAATCTCTTTCCTCTCCGGGTAAGCGTTTATGTTAAAACTTGTTCCCAAGACTTCAACCTCAACATTATGCACTGTCACTTTAAAAGGATGCTTCTCGTCTCTCACCACCTCGAAATAAGCCTCACCTTCCAACATCACGTTTCTCTCTGTTCCTTTAAACACCTCCGGATATTTCAACTTACTACCGGAATTTAAGTAAACCACTGTTCCATCGGACAACTTCAACCGAAAATCTGCTGCAACGGGAATCTCAAGCACATTATAACGCTGTACGGTATCTCTAATTTCCCCCTCTTCATACACCAAACCTTCTACACTATCCTGACGAATGTTCACCATGTCGTCCGTAATCCACCCTTCTTGGTGTTTTTCGCTCAAATTAATTTCATTACCATCAGAAAGTGTCAAGAAAATAGCATCCCGCTGTTTTTCCGATGACATCGCTATCTCTACGGGCTCTTTTTTCAAGAAAAAGATTCCACCGAGACATAACAATAGGGGGAGAACTATAATCGCCGCATATTTCAGAAGATGTAAAATTCGATACCCTTTTCGAGAGGCACAAGTTTTTTCTATCTCATGAAACATCATCTTATAGTCCGGTTCCGGATGAGTGGCAAAACTATACAAACAATCCAACGTCTTTTTTACTTGCGGATCAATATCTTGCGATAATTTTTTATCCTTCGAATATAATATATTCCATAACTCATCAAATAATTCTTTATTTGTTTTCATAAGAAATCCATGTCATTATTCTATTATATAGACACGCATGAGCAATGAAAGAGTGCAAAAGATTACAACATTTTTTTCAACAAAAGCAAAAATAATATGACTAACGCATCATTATCGGTTCCATTTTTCACCGCATCCCGAATTTTCTTGTAAGCAATTCGTACCTGTGATTTCACTGTATTGACAGCTATTCCTAAATTTTTAGCCGTATCAGCATAACTGCTTCCCTCAATAACCGTCATTACAAAAACCTTTCGGCAAGACTCCGGTAACGAATCTATTAATTCTCTAACCACATCCAGTTTTGATGAAAAATCTTCTTCTTCTTCTGTGTTTGCAAATACAATTTCCCGAACAATATCTTCCTCTCTATCAGCCGCCACTCGTAAATGCCTCAAATGATTAAGTATCAAATTTTTAACCATTGTTACCAAATAATTTTCAAACGACTTTGTGATGTTGAGTTGAGTTCGATGAGACCACAAATAAACAAAACACTCCTGCACGGCATCTTCAGCAAGTGCTTGATCTCGACATAATCCCAAAGCTACAAAATATAATTCGCGAGAATAATTATAAAATATCTTCTCGAACGCCTTGACATCCCCAGCAATAAACTCTTTTATCACATTCTGTTCGTCCATATTAATTCAATTAGAGGCGAGCAAATGTAGGAAAAAAAAAAGAAAAGCTAAAGAAATCAACTCATTAAAGATATAAAATGGTATATAGCAAAACAAGTGATCGGAGTTTTCGACCACTTGTTTCATTCACAAAAATGATGTTTTATCTTCCCTTGCGACGAATCCAAACAAACATACCACCAAAAACCAACAGTATCGGCAACAATGCCACAAATAACCATTTTATCATTTTGAAACAGCTTCCACTCACATATACATGATCATCAGGTAAGTCTGGACGCCTGATATCAATAGGAACTTCTCCATCTGACAACCAATAGAAACCTCCTGTTATTAAGGTGTAATTAGATGCCTGTGCTCGAAGTATTCTTCGTCCGAATTCTCCGTTACTGATACAATCCGCATCTCCAGTCAAAATGATTTTTTGTTCTTTACCATTCTGTTTTCTCGACAAAGCAACCACTGTCGCATATTGCTTTTCTTGTTCTCCTACCTCCGGATTCAAACGAACAACATCATCAACAAAATCTGTTGTTTCCAACTCATTCCACACACCAGTGGAATCTGTTTTAAACATGGGTATTACTTTATAACCTTTATCAGCAATTTGTTCTAAACCGGCAACGCTTGGAGTTGATAACACCCAATGGCGACTTGCCATTACTTCGAATTCATAAGAAATGTTATCAACTGCCTCTCGGGTTACACGAGAAAGAATGACATCCGCTTGTAGGTTTGAATCTCGCTTAACCAATAATCCGTTCGTCAGTTCAAAACCAAATTTTGCAAAAAGAGGATTCATAATTTCTCTACGCTTCGGTTCTCCTAAAATAAATAAATTTCCCCCGCGATCGATATATTGTTGCAAATTAGCCTCTTCTTCTGAAGTCAGCCACTCACGCATATCGGATATCACGATAATATTGATATCTTCAGGAACAGCATGCGTCAACGAGACTGATTGTACATCAAATCCTTGATTCATTAAAGCACTACGGAATGTTTTTTCATTTGCAAATAAACTGTAATCTCTATCTTTTCCTCCAATCAAACTACGTTCTCCATGTCCTCCCAACATCCCCACAATTGGAAGTTTCATAACCATCCGTTTAAAAGCTGCCGAAATTTCTCGTTCACTCGGAAAACGTTGCATATCGTTATAAATTCGCAACCATGCTTTTTCTCCGTTTTCTCGTACAATTTGGCGTACAAAAGTATTATTTTCTCCAGATAAATCAATTTTAGCTCGAATTTCTTCCGGACTCATAAATCGATTTGAATCCAAACCGTATATTTTACATACCTCACACATCTTTTCCCGCAAAGACTTGCCCGGGAATTGGCGATCCAAATTTGAATTTGCCGTTGTGTCATAATAATATACGTACTTCAATTTCATATCCGGTTTAAAACGCATATATTGCTCAAAACGTTCCATGTCCGGTTTCAAAAAATTATAGGCAGCAAACCAAGAACCACTCGGTTCAAGTACATTGATATAAGTAGTAATAGTTACTCCTCCATCCAACTTTGCCACAATTTCCTGGCTATTCGGTGTCAATGTATTCTGCTTTGTTGCCGTTACATCCGAGTACACTTTCAAAGAAGGAAGAGAAGAAAGATACCCCAAAAAACAACTTAAAAATATCACTCCTAAATTTTTACTTAACGTGATAGAGAATCTTACTTTTTGACGTACAGCATTTAGTCTAATAATTGTCAGTGCCAAAAACAACACAATCACAATAATAAAATAAAGCAAATCCTCACTACATATCAATCCTCTCACGAACTCATCACATCGCCCGGAGATGGCCAACCAATAAGTTACGTCACGTACCAAATCATATTCTTGCCACCATCCTCCAATCATGTTTAAAATCATCAAAACAGCCAATGTTCCAATGGCTGCAACGATAGGATAGGAGGTCAGCGAGGACATAAAAACACCAATCGCAGCATAGGCACAAATCAATAAATACAATCCTAACAATCCGGTCAAAACCAAAGGCAAATCAAAATCTTTTACAAATCCCCAGCTACATAAAACGAACAAGAAAAGAAGACCTATCATTAAAAGACCATAGATCATCATGGAGAAGAATTTACCCACAATAATCTGGAAATTGGTAATCGGAGACGAATACAACAATCGAATCGCTCCACTGCTTATATCCTTACTAACTAATCCCATCGTTAAAAGTGGAATGTAGAAATAAAGATATTTTTGCATAATCACAAAAACTCCTCCCCAATAAACAGAAAAAAGGCGTTGAGTACACCCGTAAGGTATATACCCCATCTCTTGGGAATGTACTGTATTTTGAAGCTGATCGACAAATTGCATTCCGGCTTGTATGCCAAAAGCGACCAAAATAAACCACGCGACAGGAGAATAGAACAACATTTGCATCTCCGTTTTCGCTATATTCCATATCATTTTAAACATAACTCAACTTATTGTATTTTTTTAGACAATTCTGAAAATATTTTATCCAAAGAAGTTTTTTCTACTCGAATTTCTGACAAATGCCAATCATGAACCACACTCTGTTTTACAATGCTATCCATTGCTTCTTGGGCATTCTCAAAGCGTACACGAAATTTTCTATCGCCAAGATCTTCTACTCCTTGTACGTTTTCCACTTTAGCCAACTCTTCTACGGTTGGAGGATTTCCCATTCTAAGATAAATGGTGTTGGGTGCGATGTAATTATCAAATTCATCCACAGTTCCCATAAAAACAAGTTTACCTTGCTCGATCATCATAATATTATCACAAGTTGCTTGCACTTCCGTCAATATATGTGTAGAAAGAATAATTGTTCGCTCTTGAGCAATATCCTTTATCAAGTGACGAACTTCCATGATTTGATTCGGGTCCAATCCATTGGTGGGTTCATCAAATATTACGATTTCAGGTTTATGTATGATGGCTTGCGCAATACCAACACGCTGTTGGTAGCCACCGGAAAGATTTTTTATCAGACGTTTCCGGAAATGTGCAATTCCACAGCGAACTAAAACATCCTCGACAGCAGATTTCAACATATTAGCAGGAACCCAACGCAACCGGGCTGAATAATATAAAAATTCTTCTACAGTCAAATCACCATACAACGGCGGTTTCTGCGGTAAAAAGCCAATGTGTCGCTTTGCATCAACAGGTCGTTTTCGAGCATCAATACCTTTGATGAAAACAGAGCCTTCTGTTTGTTTTATCACCCCACTAATAATATTCATTGTGGTCGATTTCCCCGCTCCATTGGAACCCAACAAACCATAGATGCCCCGTTTGGGAATCTCAAAACTAATATCTCTTACCGCCCATTGAATATTATAACGATGAGACAAATGTTCAATTCTTAAAATAGGTTCTTCCATAAATTTATCATTAACATTCATAATCTTTGTAACAAATTTGCGATTTCACAGATAAGGTGGATCAATATTTAATTTGTGTTATTCCAAAATCGATTTTATGAAAAATTTAAGATTATTGTTAAAAATAAATTACCCGGAAACGCTCCTTAAACAAGCATCCCCGGGTAATCTATATCATTTTTAGAACTATTCTCTCTCTAAAGAAAAAGAATACGGAAGATCATCATCTCTTGTTCCTCGTTGTTTATTGGGTTGATCGCTCATCTGTATGTCAAGTCGACCACCTCGCAGCAAATCTTTATGTGTAAGATAGTTTTTCGTGTATTTTCGACCATTCAATTTAATTTGATCCACGTAACGATATGTGTCGCTTACCCGAGGTGCAGAAATCACCACCTCTTTTCCATTCTCTAATGAAAGTGTCACTTTCGGGAAAAGTGGTGTTCCCAACACATATTGATCTGTCCCCGGACAAACGGGATAAAAACCCATAGCAGAGAATACATACCAAGCAGATGTTTGCCCATTATCCTCATCCCCGCAATAACCATCCGGTCCCGGAGTGTACATCCGATTCATCACCTCACGAAGCCAGTATTGAGCTTTCCATGGTTGCCTCGCATAATTATACAAATAGATCATATGCTGTATCGGCTGGTTCCCGTGAGCATAGTTTCCCATATTCATCACCGTCATTTCACGAATTTCATGAATCACTCCTCCATAATAGCTTTCATCAAACAAGGGTGGTACGGCAAATACAGAATCCAACATTTGAACAAAAATCTCTTTTCCCCCCATCAGGTCAATCAATCCTTGAGGATCGTGGAATACCGACCACGTATAATGCCAACTATTCCCCTCTGTAAAAGCATCACCCCACTTTAACGGAGAGAAAGGTGCCATGAACGTACCATCTTGATTTTTCCCTCGCATCAATTTGGTTTCAGGATCGAACAAATTTTTATAATTCATTGCCCGTTCTGCAAAAAGTTTCATTTCCTTCTCCGGACGTCCCAACTCTTTCGCCAAGCGATAAATACACCAATCATCGTAGGCATACTCTAACGTTCGAGCGGCACTTTCATTAATACCCACATTGTAAGGTACATATCCTAAACGGTTATAATATTCATATCCCAAACGACCCGTTGAAGATGCTTTTGGATGTACGTGATTCGTGCCATGTAACAACCCTTCGAACAAGGTCTCCACGTCGTCCACACGGACTCCTTTCAAATAGGCATCCACTAGAACTGAGGCCGAATTATTACCCACCATGCATCCCCGGTGACCAGGACTCGCCCATTCCGGAAAGAAGCCGCTCTCTTTATACGTATTAATCAACCCCTCCTGCATCTCTTTATTCTGGGACGGGTAGACCAAATTCAATAGGGGAAACAAACAACGGAATGTATCCCAAAAACCGGTATCCGTATAGAAATATCCGGGTAGCACTTGACCATTATGAGGACTGTAGTGCATGACATTACCGTCAGCATCCAATTCATAAAATTTCCGAGGGAAGAGTACAGATCGATATAAACAAGAATAGAATACCCGATACTGATCTAGAGTACCTCCTTCCACTTGTATGACACTCAACACACGGTTCCATTCTTTCTTCCCTTTAGCAACTAACGTTTGAAAATCATCGTTTCCCAATTCTTTCAAATTACGTTCCGCTTGTTCCAAACTAATAAAAGAGGAGGCCACTCGAGCATGTACTTTTTCACCTTTCTTTGTACGAAATCCGATTACACCTCCAACATGTTGAGACAGTTGCTCCAAATCATCGCTTAATTTCCCGTCAGCAAAAGTGTGTTTGTAATCAAAAGGTTTATCAAATTCTATAACAAAATAATTTTTAAAATTACCAGGAACTCCTCCACTATTTCGAGTCGTGTAGCCTTCAATCCGATTATTGCCTACAATCTTCACGAACGACCCTCTATCAAAAGCATCCACAACCACGTAAGAGCGATCGCTCTCTGGAAACGTAAAACAAAAAAGAGCCGCCCGTTCGGTCGTTGTAAACTCCGTAACCACATCATAATCGGCCAAATAAACTTTATAATAATAAGGTTTGGCAAGCTCTCCTTTGTGAGAAAACCAACTGGCTCGCTTGTCTTGATCAAATTCAGGATGTCCAACAACAGGCATCAATGAAAACTGACCATAGTCATTAATCCACGGACTCGGCTGGTGTGTTTGTTTAAAACCACGTATTTTATTTGCCGTGTACACGTAGGCCCAACCGTCTCCCATCTTACCTGTTTGTGGCATCCAAAAATTCATCCCCCACGGACGAGCTATTGCCGGATAAGTATTTCCTGTCGACAATTCGAACGAAGATTCTGTTCCCATCAACGGGTTAACATACTCCTCCGGCTCAAAAAGAGATTGTGCTCGTGCAGGATATCCTGCCACGAGACACAAAAACACAAAAACACAAAAACACATACAACTAATACATGATGTTTCATTATCTATCAAATTACAATTTTACGTTTTCAATTCCGTTCAAAATAAAAATTTACTTATCTCCCATAGCAACCAAATACTCTTCCCATAACGTGTCTATATCATACTCTTCCCCCAGAGAATAGCGGATTGCCTCTTTAAATGACCATGGAATAACATGCAACGTACTATTATTGAATTTACGCAAGAAATCCGAATCTTTCGTTTGCATCAACCACGCCAAGAAAAAACCTGTGGTACGATAGCCATCCATATAATGTCCACCTTTCGGTCTATCTGCTAAAGTAAACCCTCCATTCACATAACGAACGGCATCAGCCATCCCTTCTATAAAAGCCCAGAACGTTTTGTTTGTACCATAAGTTCCAATACCTTGAGGCTCCAATTGAAAACCATGAGTCAATTCATGCCAAAGTACTCCTCGATTTTCTAAAATCAATGCCTCCATATCATCCTTATAACTCTTTTCAATCCAATCCGTACTGTAAGCAATTGTTATTGCCGGAGGGGTCCCGCTTTTTTCAGATATTCCATTATACGATTTCAATATATAGGTTATTAATTCTATTTTAGGAATACTGTCTTTCGGCGAAAAATACAATGTATTCAACACTTGTCTCGCACACTCTTGAATAAATTGTTCCGGATTCGATACAATTTTCGCATACAATTTTGCTCCATCTGTTTCCGGAGAAAGATTTTTAAATTCAACTCGTCCCACGTCATAACTAGACCAAGGGTTTCCTTCTACTCGCTTTCCTTTATGAGAACCACAGGAATACATGATTCCCAAAACACATAACCATACTATTATTTTCTCGTTCATCGTGTCAAAGAATAAGGTTTGTTATCTTCTTTATAAATCCTGTTACGATTAGGCTTGCTATCCATTTCAAATTCCAACACTCCACCGGCTTGAATATCTTGTTGCGTAATATAGGCCTTCTCGTAGGGTTTCCCATTCAATTTTACAGACTTCACATAACGATTCTTATCGCTTACCTTCGCGGCACGCACCTCAAACAAATTTCCGTTTTCTAAACGCACTTTCATGTAAGGCAGGTAAGGGGCACCCAACACGTATTGATCTGTTCCGGGACATACGGGATAAAAGCCTAAAGCTGAAAATATATACCAAGCAGACATTTGCCCACAATCATCATTTCCACACAATCCGTCAATTTTGTTCCGATACATACGATTCATCACCTCTCGAACTCGATACTGGGTTTTCCACGGTTGAGAGGTCCACGCATATAAATATAACACATGGTGGCTCGGTTCATTACCATGGACATAATTTCCCATCAATCCTTCCTCCGTTATATCTTCGGTATCAGCATAATACTTCTCAGGAAGGAGCATCGTGAACAAGCTATCCAACCTCTCTGTAAAGCGCTTCTCTCCTCCCATTTGGTGAATCAAACCATTCACATCATGCGGGACATGAAATGAATAGTTCCATGAATTTCCTTCGATAAACCCTTCCCCGTGTGTATTCAACGGATCAAACGGCTCCTTCCAACTTCCATCAGATAAACGAGGATGTACAAATCCCAAACGTTCGTCAAATAAATTCCGATAATTCAATGCCCGTTTCTCGTATTCTACCATCACTTTTTGTTTTCCAAGCCTTTTGGCCGTCTGATAAATGGTCCAATCGTCATAAGCATTTTCCAAGGTAATTGATGCTCCACTACCATCCTTATCAACAGGCACATATCCTTTCTCCACGTAATCTTTAGTATCTTGATAATACAACACATTCGCACTATTTCTCATAGCCTCCAAAGCCAACGCATTATCCACATCTATTCCTTTTGCCAAAGCATCAGCAACCACCGCAACACCATGATAAGCAATCATACACCAATTCTCATTTCCCATATGCGACCAGACAGGCAAAGCTTTATGCACACTCTGTTGGTAATGTTCCAACATGGATTTCACCATATCTTGATTCCGATCTCGGTTCAGCACATTAAACAACGGGTGTAAGGCACGAAATGTATCCCACAATGAGAATACCGTATAATTTGTAAAACCATCCGCTTGATGAATCATATGATCCACGCCCCGGTAGCGACCATCCACATCCATGTAAACAGAAGGGTTTATCATCGTGTGATACAATGACGTATACAACATCGCCAATTGATTATCATTTCCTTGCGCCTCAATTACTGACAATTCTTTATTCCATTTGTCTTTTGCCTCTGCAACAAGTACATCAAAATTCTTTCCAGACGTTTCTACCTCCAGGTTTTTTAAAGCACCCTCCGTACTCACACACGAAAGAGCCACTTTCACTTCCAATTCCGGATCTTCCGCTAAATCAAAATCAAAGAACGCCACAATTCCACGGCCTCCCATTTCCGGAAAATTATCTTTCACATTAAAACGTCTCCAAAAACCTTGATATTTTACATCCTCAAAGTTCTCATGCCCGTAATTTCGAATCGGTTTGGAAAAGGTTATAACAAAATACGTGTAATTCGTTCTTGCCCACCCCCGGGTTATTCGATAACCGGTCAACAAAGTATCATTCTCCACCCTCAAATTGGCCCAAAGCACCTTGCCATCATAATTGTATATACCATGTAATAAATCCACAATCACATGCCCCTCTTTTGTTCCCATCGGATAGGTATATTTATGTACACCAACACGTTCCGTTGCCGTCAACTGCACTTTTACATTGTAATCTTGCAACTTCACTTCATAGTATCCGGGCGAAGCTTTTTCCATTTCATGTGAAAAACGAGAACGATACCCTTCTTCTGGCTTTTCTGCTGTACCAGGTACCAATTTCAAATCCCCAACCGTTGGCATTAAAAGAATATCCCCTAAATCCGAATGTCCGGTTCCACTCAAATGCGTGTGGCTAAACCCAATAATTGTTGGATCATCATACTGGTATCCAGCACAATAACGATAAGCCTCTTTTTGATAAACGCCATCAATGTTATGCGGAACATTCTCTGTATCAGGGCTCAATTGAACAGCCCCAAACGGCACGCAGGCCCCAGGAAACGTGTGTCCCATGCTCTTTGTTCCAATAAAAGGATTAACGTAATCTGCAGGATTCTTTTTTCCATCCTTTCCGGGAAACACTGCACTCAAACATAATAACAGTACACTCAAATTCATACACTTATTTATTTAAATATATCAACACTATATATAATGACACCTTGATTCTCTCAACGAGTGAAAACAAATGTAAAAAAAACAATCACTACAATTTAAACAAAAATATAAAATCACTCGTTTATCTTAATAACAAGCGCAATATGAAATACAAGATTCCGATCGCATTTGCTTTAATCTCCGCCAGTTTTCAACTATGCCTTCTCCCTCCTCTCGGGACATCCGAACCTATTTCTCCATATAACAAATATACTACACGACACACCCATATTTCAAACATAACCGTATTAAAAATCAATTTAATCGAAGGTGAATGCTGGATGAATGCAGGATGAATGCTCCGTGGTCTAAATGAACTTATAATCGAATCTCTATGAAATCACGAGCAAAGATAGCTTAATGCCATAGCAGTACCCGTCATTTCACAAGGTAATAATCTCCCATGTCCCATTCCACACCCTTTCATCCCCCTTTCATAGCCCTTCCACCATACCCGAGAAAGGAGGAGAAAAGCCTGAGATAAGTATTACGGAAGATTATTACCTATATATATACCAAGTATTTCAATGGGTTTACCTTAAAAATACATAGACTCGCCATCAGTACCCAATATTTATTCCACCGAAGAGTTTCAAAAGAAATCAGAATCGTTTATATTTGCATCACTATTAAGATAAAAGCTAAAAAAGAAGACATGGCACAGACACCATCTATTCCGAAAGGAACAAGAGACTATTCACCGGAAGTTATGGTGAAAAGAAATTATATATTCGATACGATCAAGTCCGTATTCAAACTCTATGGTTACTTGCCGCTGGAAACTCCGGCAATGGAAAATCTTTCCACCCTCATGGGAAAATACGGCGAGGAAGGGGATAAATTACTTTTCAAGATTCTGAACTCCGGAGATTTCCTGGCGTCTGTTACCAATAGCGAAGTAGAGGAACGTAATATTCCCCGGCTGACCAACAAAATTTGCGAGAAGGGACTACGTTATGACTTAACCGTGCCTTTCGCCCGATTCGTGGTACAACACCAAAATGAAATATCATTCCCGTTCAAACGCTACCAGATTCAACCCGTGTGGCGAGCCGACCGTCCGCAGAAGGGACGCTATCGCGAGTTCTACCAGTGTGACGTGGATGTCGTGGGAAGTGATTCTTTACTGAACGAGGTGGAATTGGTACAAATCGTGGACGAGGTGTACAAACGACTGAAAATAAATGTACGCCTGTTGATCAACAACCGAAAAGTGCTGGCCGGAATTGCCGAAACGATCGGCCACCCCGACAAGCTGGTTGACATCACCGTTGCCATTGACAAAATGGACAAGATCGGTGCCGAAAACGTGAATGCCGAACTCCGGGAAAAAGGAGTGTCAGAAGAGGCTATTGAAAAATTGCAACCCATATTACGCTTAGAAGGCTCCAACGAAGAGAAGGTGACCCGCTTGCAAGAAATTTTAAAAGACAGCGAAACCGGATTAAAAGGAGTTGCAGAACTTTCTACCGTATTCCGTTATTTGAATCAACTGGATATCCAAACAGAAATAAAACTCGACTTGACACTTGCCCGCGGTTTGAGTTACTACACCGGAGCCATCTTCGAGGTAAAAGCCAAGGACGTGGAGATCGGGAGCATCACCGGGGGAGGACGTTATGACGATTTGACGGGAATTTTCGGGATGAAAAATATGTCGGGTGTCGGTATATCCTTCGGGGCCGACCGCATCTTCGACGTGATGAACCAACTGGACATCTTCCCCAAAGATTCCACGGCAACCACCCGTGTACTTTTCGTGAACTTCGGGGAAAAAGAAGAGGCTTTCTGTCTTCCCGTACTGAAAACCTTACGGAACGCAGGAATCAATTCCGAGATATACCCGGAAGCCGCCAAGATGAAGAAACAAATGACTTACGCCGATAAAAAGAGTATCCCCTATGTGGCCTTAGTCGGTGAAAACGAGATAAACAATAACGTGGTCACGCTGAAAAATATGCTCACCGGAGAACAAGAAAGTGTAGCTATTTCCAGCCTAGTAGACAAACTTAAAAGCGAGAATTAAAGTATGCAACTATACCGCAAAGAACAACGCCCGCTGAAAAGCCACGGATTTGATGTTAGATTCCCGTGACCGGGAAGTGGTTTATAAAATTTGTAAGATTCATAAAGTTGAACCTTACAAACTCGCAAGGCAAAAGCCTCACTCGTGTGTATGCAATTTAAAATCTAAAATTTAAAATCTAAAATCCAATGACTCATTATATAACCCCAGAGAAATTAACTTTCGAGCAGATCGAAAAAATTTTAACTAAGAAGTATAAATTAGCTTTATCAGACGAGAGCAAGAAACTGATCAATGATTGCAAGGCTTACTTGGATCATAAAATCGCAACTTCTGACAAGCCTTTGTATGGAATCACAACCGGGTTCGGTTCTTTGTGTAAGATTTCCATCTCACAAGAAGATTTAAGCCAGTTACAAGCTAATCTGGTCATGTCTCACGCTTGTAGCTTGGGAGAACCCGTACACAAAGATATTATCCGTTTGATGTTGTTGCTCAAAGCTCACGCTCTTTCTTTGGGAAAATCCGGGGTACAACAAGTGACCGTGGAACGTATTATCGATATGTTCAACCATGACGTTCTTCCCGTGGTAAAAGAATTAGGCTCTTTGGGCGCATCCGGGGACTTGGCCCCGTTGGCAAACTTGTTCTTGCCATTGATCGGTGAGGGAGAGGTATTCTACAAGGATAAAATCTATCCGGCAAAAGAAATTAATGCCAAATTCGGCTGGGAACCCATCCAACTGGGAGCTAAAGAAGGATTGGCTTTGTTGAATGGTACTCAATTCATGAGTTCTCACGCTGTTTACGCTTTATTGAATGCCTTCAAAGTGGTAAAATATGCTGATATTATCGGGGCTTTATCACTGGAAGCATACGACGGACGCATTGATCCGTTTTTACCGCAAATCCACGAAGCTCGTCCTCATCCGGGACAAATTGAAACGGCTCGTAATATCCGCACCTTACTGGAAGGTTCAGAATTCCAGAAAATGGAAAAGACTCACGTGCAAGACCCGTACTCTTTCCGTTGTATGCCTCAAGTACACGGGGCTGTGAAAGATACCGTGGCTTACGTGGCATCTGTCGTTGAACGGGAAATCAACTCGGTAACCGACAACCCGACTATTTTCATGGAAGATGATTTGATTATTTCCGGTGGTAACTTCCACGGCGAACCGCTAGCTCTGGTATTAGATTTCTTGAGCATCGCTATCTCCGAATTGGGTAGCATCTCTGAAAGACGGGTATACCGTTTGATTGCCGGAGATCGTAAAACTCCTGAATTCCTCGTTGCCAATTCCGGCTTGAATTCCGGTTTCATGATCCCGCAATACGCCGCTGCTGCTATCGTCAGCAAGAACAAGCAGTTGTGCTCTCCGTGTTCCGTGGACTCCATCCCGTCATCCAACGAGCAGGAGGATCATGTCAGCATGGGTGGTAACGCCGCAACCAAAACAGTGAAAGTGATCGAGAACGTGGAAAGAGTGCTGGCTATCGAATTAATGAATGCCGCACAAGCCATTGATATGCAACGGCCGACGAAAACATCAGCATATTTGGAAAACTTCTTGGCCGAATTCCGCACGATCGTACCATTCAACAGCCAAGACCGGGTGATGTACCAGGACATCGAGGCTGCCGTTGAATTTTTGAAACAAGGGGAGTTCGCTAACTTCGAATAAATTCAATATAATAATATGAAAAAAGCCGGTGAAAACCGGCTTTTTTCATATCATTATTCGACTTTAACCCATTTCACAGCATCCGCAATGATCATCTGGGAACAAGTAATATTTGAATTCCCTTTTACTTTTAGCATTCTCGTTTTTATTACCGGTTGTAAATCAGTTCCACCTTTATCACTTAATCGTACAAAGTAGTTTCCCTCACTAAACTCATACGTTCCCAACTCAATCCATCCCGGAGCTTCCTCGTTCAAATCCAGTTCTACATAGGTATCCCCTTCCTCCGAAAATACTTGATAATACAACCTTGCATTTTTCAAGAAGGACCCCAAGTAAGTTGAAATCCAAAACAATAAATGTCGCCGAATGATCTTTCTCTCATAACTCGCAATTAATCGAATCTTATCAAGTGCCATACTCTATTGGTTTTAATTGAAATTCAAATACAAGGAGTGAATTGGCCTCTGTTTAAAAATAACGGTGTACAATTTTTATCGCTTTGGAACGAGACATCTCTCCGGGGCTTGTTCCAAGAACACCCTCCGGGATTGGGGTTTTATGACGTTCGAAATGCTTTTCCCATAAGGGACTGGTTTTTCCCGTCTCCTTATCTTTAAATGACATCGGAGTTGCCTTGAAAATCGATTTCCCGTTAGGACGTAAAAAAGCCAAGTAAATGATCTCACTGCAATAATATTTATCATTATCCGGTAAAAACACGTAATCATAAGGTTTCCCTAAAAATGATTTCAATATTTCTATCGCCCGGGGAATGGACTTTTGATATTTCGGTTTCAGCCTTCCGACGACAACGACCGGATTTCCATCCACGGATTTAGCCTGTTTAAGAAATTTCGCTAATGGGGTTTTACAAACATTCGGTTGAGTGGCCTCCAACACGAAAACCTGTCCATCCTCAACCAACACGACACCTACGTGGGAGAAGTTCAAATCATCCAAACTGGTTGTCACGTTCTCGATTGCTTTCACGAAAGAGGTGCGAGCCTTATTGGTCTGAAACAGGATGTCTCCTGTTTTCAGATCAAAAGTTTTTTGGGCGGAAAGAGCTATCGTTAGTAATAAAACGCCCAAGCTTAAAATAATCTTCTTTATCATGCTACCATTATTTACGGTTCGGGAAAATAAGCACGGCAATAAAGCCATATATACCACATGCCAATGTCACGACCAAATCCAAATAATTAAACAGATTCCGCATACTCCGTCTATGATACAATTTGATACAGAGCAATAACAATGTTAACGCTATATTCAAGTAAATAAACCGTTGCATGTCATAAGCCTCCACTTTCAACTTTTTGGCTCCATCACGGGTGAAACGAGCTTTAAAAGGGAATACATAATTCTCTCTCTGTCCCACTTTCGAATTTTCATAAAGAGGATAAACCAGCGTCTCGGAAGCTAGTAAATTATGTTCCTTATCCACCACGTAAATCTTGACACGATCCAAACCATACAATTGATAGGTATAGAAGAAAAGATCTTCACTCATCGTAATCAGACTTCCATAGTCCTTGTAGTCATATATCGGGAGCTGGAAAAAACTATAATCTTTGATACGCATCAAATAGATGTTATAGTTCTGATCGTACACGTATCCATAATTTACATCATCCACCAGACAATTCATTCCATTTACCTGCATACCGACTGGAAGAGGAATTTTATGGCATTGAGGTTCTCCATCATACATTTTTAAATGAAAGAAATCATCTTTATTGTCCACCATAAAATAGCCATCATCCTTTGATTTGGAGGTGGAAGGAAGTCCATAAATGTTCTTTATCGGAAATTGTATTCCCTCATTCTTCATGGCCTGGGTAAAACGCTCACTCTTTTCCTTATTCACGCCTTTAACCCGGTTAATATCCGTTTCAATAAACTCAATTCCCTCATCCGTTAGGCGAAACATATCTTCCGGAAGTTCCATTTTTATCTGATCTGTATGGGATTCGAACATCCACAATAAAGATTTTCGTCCGGGGCCTGCCCCAAGGAACAAGGGGAAACGTGCCGCATCCTGTATCATCTGTAATGTCACGTGTTGCCCACGAATCGTGTCAGGAAACCGATTCTCGTACATTAATTGCCGACAATTTCTCATCGGGAATATATCCATCAACGCTTTCGTGTCATATGTATTCCCTGCCCGATCTCTTCCGACCTGAATTTCACGTAACTGCACCGTGTCATATTCATATTTCAAGGTAACAAAATCATTCAACATTTCGCTAAATACGAGCTGAGTACGTCTTTCCCTTTGTTCGAATGTTTTCTTATATATTTTAGGGAACTCCAACGCCATTACCAATACAGCCAATAGCACTAGAGCTAATCTTATCATCTTTGGTATCATATTATTTTTCTCCTATTTTAAAACGATTAGCCGTATATATCATTCCAAGACTCGCGATGACCAGTACTATAATCATTAGTACATAGAGATTCGACACATTACCTCCCAACAGGTAAATATCCAATAATTCATACACCACGATCGCATATAAACACCGGAATTTCCAACTGGGTTCCATGGCAATCATTGCCACGAAGAAATAAGTCGTGAACCCGCCTAATATCCAAGGCAAGAACGCATTTATAGCCATAATATGCATCTCCACCGGGAAGAAATAAAGGTCTATCGTGAAAAACAGTATCATGAAGATAACCATCAATGAAAGAATCATTAGAAATCCATACAAAACCATCGTGTAAAGCATCACAATTTCATTTAACGGTAAGTGTAAGGTCAATTTTATTTTTTTTTGCAAGACCTCCGGCAAATACTGCGATCCGCCAATCAACAAGGCAATGATAAAAGGGATATTCTTGAAAATCCCATAATGCGGCCGTCCGGCTTGTGTAAACCATTCAAAAACATAATTCGATCCCCCATCAGCATTTATAATATTGCTGTTCAAGCCAATGAATGCATATAATATTGTTCCCACTCCCAACACCAGAGAAGCAAGTACAAACCATTTCGTTTTTAACCATTCTTTATAAAAAAGATGTAATGCCATAATCTTAATATTTACCTGTTAAACCAATAAAAGCATCTTCTAAAGTCATCTTTACAGGTTTAAAATCAGAATATTCCAACCCTTTTGCCTGCAACATGGCCTGAACTTCTTCTGCCGATGCATACGTGTAAAGTTCGTAATGATTTTTAATTCGATCCATCTCAACAGTCAGTGATTCTGCTTTAAGATTCACATCATCCCGGTTCAGATCAAATGTAAACTGGTGGAACTTTTCCATAAATTCGGATGCCGATCCCCGCATTAATACCCGGTTATAATCCATGATCAACACATCGTCGATCAATCGTTCCATATCCTGAATAATATGGGAGGTCAAGAATACGGTTTTATTTCCGGCCTTGGCATATTCACGCATGTGATCCACGAACAAGCGACGATAGCCGGGGTCCAATCCCAAAGAAAAGTCATCCAAGATCAATAAATCAGGATCTTGAGCAAGAATCAGCCCTAAAGCCACTTGAGCCCGCTGGCCGCATGACATACTGGAAACTTTTTGAGAAGGAAGTATTTTCATCCTTTTCATCAAATCAAAATAGGCATCCCGATTCCAGTTTTTATAAAAACCGGAATAAAATTTCTCGATCTGATAAATATTCATAAACGAGTACTGAATATGTCCCTCGATCAAATACCCTAAACGCCGTTTTGTTTCCGGGCTCAAATTCTGGGTTGATTCGCCATAGATCAAACATTCTCCGGAACGAGGTTGCAGAAAACCATTCAATATATTAATCGTGGTCGTTTTGCCACATCCATTTTTCCCCAATAATCCCATGATGTGCCCTTTCTTCACAGAAAAGTTGAGATTTTCATAGATTAACCGTTTCCCATAATAATGGGTCAGATTCTTACACTCTATTATATTTTCTTCCATTGTTGTCTAGATTAATTTATTTTCGAATCGGATAAATCAACACGCTTATAAATCCAAAGACTCCAAACGCCACGACCATGAATAGATCAATGATATGGAACGGATTTTTCACATTCAAGCCTTTACGTCGTTTTATATACAATAGAACTCCAGCTAACACGAGATTTAACCAAATGAACTTCACAAATGGTTGTCCCTCAGAACTTATATAATATCCATTAATATAAGAGTAGGTGGAAGTTACAAACGGGAAGAGAAAACCTTCAACCACTCCCGCTGCCGATTCTTCATACACGTCGGAATGCACCCCGTATTTATCCAATAATTTATAATTCCGATCAAAAACATATAGTTTCTCGTAACCGTCTTTCTGAATGGAGATCATGTGATAGAAGAGATTACCCATCACGTCAAAAACTTTAAATTGGTCATAGTTAAACTCATCCAGATCCAGTTTGATAATCTGATTGTCCACGGTCAGGATATATACACCATTATTATCTCCAAAAAGATAGGCAACAACTTCCGGATGATCAGGTTCCCATTCAACTCTTCGCAATTTGATCTGATCGGGGAGTTCGATTTTACGACAATCCGGTTTGTAAGCATGATAACGTACTTGAAACAACTGGTCTTTACTATCTATAAAGAATAAACCATCATCCCGTTTATACCCGGTAGCAGATCGACCATATATTTTTTTTGCCGGGGGACAATAACCCAATTTCCGTAATTCTTGATCAAAAAGGGCACTTTTTTCTTTATCAACCCGTCCATCCTCGCAATTATAAAATTCAATTCCATTCCGGTTTACCCGCATCATATCGTTTGTATAAATATAGCCGACACGATCCGTTCCCCCGTGAACAAGCGGAGACATGGCGTAATACCGCCCCCGCTCTGTTAAATTCACGATATGCCGATAATTATTTTCTGCCACAAGCTGAGGAGTCACCGGTACTCCCGCCACTGTATCCGGAAATTCATTTCGTTTTAGTAATTGCGGCATACTGGAGAAAGGTACCATCCGTTCATATTCCTGACGAGAATATTCATTCCCCAAAGTATCTAACAAGACACCATCTTTTAATCCCCATATCACAAACTGTTTGGTCACCTCACTATAATTCAACGAGACATATTTTACATTCCGTTTAAACGAGGTTTTATAAAAATCCGGTAGAACAATTGACGCAATAAAAACCGTCAATAGTATCATTATGATTCGTACTACTTTTGCTGTCATAATTATCTCTCTCCTTTCATGAACCGATATGATGTATACAATAATGCCGTACACGGCACAAAAGCCATGATGGCCAAGGCCGGAATAATATGGCGCGTATCTGCATGTTCTACTCCGATATAGAATTGCTTCACTAGATAATAAGCCACAAGTGCATAAATAAATTGATAGAATAAATTAGGTTCCATAGCAATCATGGCGATCATGAAATAAGCTGCAATTCCGCCCAAAAGCCAAGGCATCATAGAAGTAAGTACCGCCAAACTTTCCTCGAATGGGAAATAGCTGTTATTCAAATAAAAGAATGTCCCAAACACAACACCATATGACAAGATTAACAAAAGAAATCCGTAGCAAAGCATCGTATACAAAGCTATCGTGTTACGCAAAGGAAGATGGAGGGTCAACTTGATTCGTTTATCCAATACTTCCGGCACATATTGTGACAAACCGATACAAATCCCAATTAACAGAGGTACATATTTAATCAGAGAATTATAATAGTTCGCCTGAGGTATTCCATAAAAAACACTCATTAAATAATTGAATGAACCTTTCATTCGTACATTGTTATCCACATCCAAAAATATGTAGACAACTATCGCTAAACCCACAAGGGAAACGAAAAAAGCCGCCCAACGGGTCTTTAGCCATTCCTTATAAAAAAGGTGTAATATCATATTTTTAATATTTTCCAGTTAAACCAATAAATGCATCTTCCAATGTCATCTTTACTGATGCAAAATTTCGATACGCCAATCCTTTTGTTTCTAACATTGCCTTTACTTCATTATCAGAAGCATAGGTATAAATTTCATAGTGATTTTTAATACGATCTGCCTCAACAATCAATGGGTCTGACTTAAAATCCAGATCATCCCTGTCCAGATCAAAAGTAAACTGATGAAATTTTTCCATAAATTCGGATGCAGATCCCCGCATCAACACCCGGTTATAATCCATAATTAAAACATCATCTATCAGACGTTCCATATCCTGAATAATATGAGAGGTCAAGAATACGGTTTTATTTCCGGATTTTGCATACTCCCGCATGTGATCAACAAATAAACGGCGATAACCGGGATCCAGTCCTAACGAGAAATCATCCAAAATCAACAGATCAGGATCCTGAGCCAGAATTAAGCCCAACGCAACTTGAGCCCGTTGCCCGCAAGACATACTTGATACTTTCTGAGAAGGCAATATTTTCATCCGGTTCATAAGTTCGAAATAAGCATCTCGATTCCAATTTTTATAAAAACCGGAATAAAACTTCTCAATCTGATAGATATTCATAAACGAATACTGAATATGCCCTTCTATCAAGTAGCCTAAACGACGTTTAGTTTCCGGACTCAGATTCTGTGTACTTTCCCCATAGATTAAACACTCTCCGGAACGAGGTTGAAGGAAACCATTCAAAATATTAATCGTGGTTGTTTTACCACACCCATTTTTCCCCAACAATCCCATGATATGCCCTTTCTTCACTGAAAAATTCAAATTTTCATAGATCAATCGGGAACCATAGTAATGAGTTAGGTTTTTACACTCAATCACATTTTCTTCCATAATTCATTTTTTAACATATATAATTTACATACAAACATCTATTTTAGGCCATAGAATACCCATAAGAAAAAGATTAGAAGCGAACAAGCTCTCTTTGACAGCTTCATCTCCAAGAGCTTGTCTCTCTCAATTCATTTCCAAAACGTAATAAACTTCAATAACACGAATAATTTAATTTGAAAAATAGGGCAAATACATCAACACTTTACCCGGTATGGAATTCTCGCTAGACGCAAATTCTTCCACAACCGTTGTACGAGGGTTGATAATGTACATTGATCCTGTCTGTGTTGTTGAATTATAAGTAAATACTGCCGTATATAATTCATTACTTTCATCATTTCCAAAAAGGGAAGCATTCGGTGTCGGTACAACCGTAACAATATCATCCGGGAAACTCTTGACTATTGTGGGAGTTTCCAACCCTTCATAACTATACCGCCACAAATCTTTCCCCTTGGCAATATAAGCATAGTTCCAACCAACAGGCAGAACCGTGGTGAACCAGATCGCATTATCAGACATTCCACCAGCCCATTGGGTCACATCTTTTTCTGATAAATAAGAGATAATATCTGTTGCACCCGCAAATTGCTGGTATTCGTAAATATACATTTTATACTCATTGTCTTTCTTGCCCACGAGGAAGAATTTCAATTTAGTATTAGACAATCCTGTTGGTTCATGGTACAACCCAAGCATTTTATCCAATTTCACCACTTCTCCATTGGCATCAAACAAAGGCTGACGACTATATCCTTTATTGGCATTATAGAAATAATAATAAATACTACCATCTGTCAAACGTTGTAAGGTTACGGGAGCATTACGATTATATGGTAAGGCACCGATCACTTGCTCCACTCCTGTCTCTTCACCCGGAGAATTCGGATTGATTAACTGATAAGGATAATCACTGTTCATGGTGGAAAGGAACAATTCGTTTCCGATCAATATTTCCTGCATATGGTTGAAATAAGCATTTTTAGCTTTTACAATTGCTGTCGGTTTTTCCGTGAAAGTAAGACTTTGAACAGAACCCATTATCTGGCCAAACGGATATGTCTGTCCATCCGCAGCCTGAATCATCGTACCATATCCATCCGGATCTTGCGTGTAAATACTTAATTGTTTTGTATCAAACGTTGCTCCTACAAACGGACCTTTAATTACTTTATCCGAATTATAACGTTTAAACATTTCAGTAAAAATCGTCGTAAACTGTTGCGGCGTAGCTCGGTTGCTACCCTTAATGGATCCCCACTCAAGGGTTCCGTCAGCTTTCTCATAAATCATTACTCCAATCAACGGAATGGCTGTAGGCACAATCTTAACCTTTACCATATAAGCTCCATTATTGGAAGTAGCATAATGTTTCCAGCTTTCCCCGGTCACTTTATTACGAATGGCCAGCCAGAAATAAGCCTCTCCACTCAAGAATTCAATATTTTCAAAAGCAACTTCCCAAGAAAGTTTCAGACTAGTTCCAATAGTATCACCTCCCATAACCCACGCATACTCATAATCATTAGGATTCGTCCCCTCTTTAAAGGTAATTTTAGGATCTATCTCTAAAAGTTCTCCCTCGGACAAAGAGATACGTCCGTAAGAACTTCCCGGAATTTCTACTCCGGTCACGGAATCGATACCCGTCCACTCGGAATAGTTATAACTCCCCTTGTCCTCGTAGCATCCTGTAATGATCAGCATCAAGACAAAGGACATACATATAAAATCTTTTATCACTTTCATAGACCTGTTTTTTCAATATTCTATCGTTCCTTTAAATACTACCAATTCGCCATTGTCATACGTCGGGTTATTCTCAAACCATTCGTAAGTTTTCTTCGCATAGGCGTAGAGTATTGCCTTATTAGGAGCTTTCCAGTTTTCTTCTAATATACCATTCAGTTCAATGAACTTTTCCGCTTTCACGGATGAATAAGTCCCACCGTAAGTATCTAAAGAATTTGTCCGCCAGAGCGTGGGCTGACTACTTAATCCCACACCGGATACGTTTACAATCATGTACTGATAAAAATCCAAACCACGTACAAAGTTCTCGTTAGGAACCAATTCTATGTATATTCTTCCTTCAACTGCATCGTCTTTTACCGCTTGCACATTGATTTTCAACACCGTTGAATCGATATACCGTCCAGCTCGGAATAATTGTGTAGTTTCCAAAGTATAATGAGTATTCTCCGTAATACCATACGTTTCTTCCGGATTCACCCGCAATTTATATTCACGATCTTGATCAGAAACCGATCCTGCAACACGAATTGGAATATAAAAATCAGCCACTTCTTTTCCCCCACTGAATACGGAAGAAAATTGAAGGCTATCATACTTGTAAGTCGTGGAAAGATTCTGGTATTTAGGGAAATTCAAACTATTTTGCTCCTCCTTAAAAATCATGATCTCATCTCTACTGCAGGCATTTATACAGATACCGAGTAACAAACAAAAAATCAATAGTTTTATAGTCTCCATCATTTCTCGTTTTTAAGTTAATACGTTCTTCCACCATCAAACTCTGTCGTCGGAATATCCGGAGTATATTTTTCAACCGACATAGTAATCACGCCACTTGTAGCATACCCCTTTTCAATTTCCGGCACATTACGCCGTTTATACGCATAAAATACCTGCCCATCCCCGATCATTTCACGTCGATATTCTTTCAATATTTCCGAGATAATCGCCTCTTTATCATCACTTGTGAATATTCCTCCGTTACGAGACTGTTGTAAAATATTCAACAAACGAATCGCCTCTCCCGTAGAAACAGATTCCACCGCCCCTTCTGCCGCAATCAAGTACATTTCTCCTAGTTTCAACATTGAAACAACAGGTCTCGGGAAAAGAGCCAAATCTTTCTTCAATGTAGGACGTTCATATTTTGCCAAATACATACTTGAACCGGAACCTTTTTTCCAAGCCGTAATACGGATGTCGCCCGTGGAAGAATAGAATTTCGGATAACGGGTTGATTGTAACCGGAAACGTTCATAATAAGAATTCCCTGTCGTGTGGTCCTCTTCGATATAATCCCCTAACTCATCGACAAGCAAGCCAAAGATATTTTCCATTGGACAACTCCGATTCACGTAATTATTACCGGAATCCGTAGTCCCCAAATCTTCATTTGTCAAAAATCGAATACCTAGATTTTCTGCCGCTCCAATAACTTCCACGGCCGCATCATAAGCAGCTTTATACTCCCCTTTAAAAAGGTAAACCCGTGCTTGTAATGCTCTTACGGCATAATAGTTCATCTTGTATTTTCGTTCACTTTTTAAAACGGTTGTATTGTAAGTTTTTCCAGAAGAAATCGGGTCGGTATCTTTCAATAGTTTTTCTGCACGCTCCAAGTCTCCTATCAAATAACCTAATATTTCATCAGAGGAGGAGGAAGGGGTAAATTCCATTCCAAAATCCGTTTTGTAAGGAATCCGTTTCTGTGTTTTTCCTTCCTCCGTCAGATAAGGAGGCTGGAACAGACGCAACATATCAAAATGGATATAGGCTCGCAAAGCAAGAGCTTCTCCCAACACGACATCTCTCGCCCCCTCCTCAAAAATCGAAGGATCTTGCTTTTCCAAATTAGCAATCAATTCATTAGCATTTGCGATAGCATTATAGGAAGCTTTCCACATCCCTGTTATTGCATCTTCCACTTGATTATAACGAGTTGTCCGTTCATAGTAATAAGTTGCCAACCCATTAAACCACCCCTGATCATAATAAGGCTCAATAAATGAAGCTTGAAACATAGACAATGTCTGTCCCATAATTTCAACTGAACTAACCGTCATATGTTTTCCATAGGCGCTTTTATCTGCCATCTTCACGTATATACCGGCTAATGCTGAATAATAACCGTCTTCATTATCAAAAATCCCCTCTTCTGTCATTTGAGACTTCGGAAGTACATCCAGCCAATCTCCACAAGAACTAAACAGAAGAAGTCCGAATGTTATAGTTAGTAAAACACATATTTTCTTCATACGCTTTCTCTTTTAAAAATTAGCTTGTAATGAAAAATAGAAGGTACGGGCAAACGGGTAAGACAATCCTCGTTCTTGTTTAATCGTTGAAACATAGAACAGATCATTTGTTGAAAGTGTGAACTTTAACAACGAAATGCCAAGTGCCTGCAAATCATTCGCATTTAACGTATAACTCAATCTGGCCGATGTCATGGACAAAAAATCGTCTTTTTGAACAAAACGAGACGTGGGTTTTAATTGACTTGTATTTCCATACCCGCGATACTTCGCAACATCTCCTGGTTTTGTCCAACGCTGGGTTAAAGCCCGGCGATCAGCATTTTGAGCAAAATTACCTCCTTCGATCTTCTCGTATAAGGTCTTATTGTAACGATCCGCCCCGAAAGAATACTGGAAATTAGCCCCGAAACTCCAGCGCTTATAGTCAATATTAAGACCAAAATACCCTTTCAAAGTCGGCTCCGTGTTCCCGACGACAACTTGATCTGCCGCATTCCATTGGAATGTCTGAACACCATCTGCCGTTACAAAAATCTCCTGCCCTGTTCCCGGATCAATTCCCATTGAACGCACGGCAAAAATCGAATTTAAAGATTGCCCTTCTTCAAATAAGAATATCCGTTCTAATTGAGTATACCCTGCATAATTCAAATGAGCTGTCTGATTTTCTTTAATCACCTCATTATAATCTCTTAAAGCATCAGAAATATTCAACAATTTGTTCTTGTTATGAGCTCCATTCACAAAAGCATTGACAATCCAACCATTCTTCTTGATTGGGGTTATACTCAAACTAAATTCATATCCTTGGTTACGTACTTTACCCATATTCGCTTTATAAGTAGAGAAACCGGTAGAAGGTAAAATCGCAATATCCGTCAAATTGTTTTTGGTTATATTTGAGTAGTAATTGAAATCCAAGTTCACTAGACCTTGTAATAAACTAAATTCCAATCCGATGTTACGATTTAAAGTTGTTTGCCATTTCAATTCCGGGTTCGCAATAGACATAATCTCAGCTCCCATAACCCCATCATACATTTTCAAGAAATTATAAAGTGTCATGATCTGACTCAACTGGAAATTCTGATTCCCTACGGTACCAATATTTGCCCGAACAGCCAGATTTTCAAACCAACCATGAGTTTTCATAAATTTCTCATTATAAATATTCCAACGAACTCCGGCCGACCAGAAAGGTGCAGAGCGTTGTTTACTTGCGAAATTAGATGAACCGTCGATACGCCCCGTCAAATCTATCAAGTAACGATTATCCCATGAATAATTGAAATTCGCAAACATTCCGGCTGAACGAGAAATAGAACTACTCCCCGAAGGCCCTGTATAGGAATCAAATTGCACGGCGTAAGAAGGGTATCCTAAAGGATCATCCAAGAAACCAACGGTCTTATATGCATCACTCTCAGAATTCGTCTCTTTCAGTTCTCCCCCCACGATTCCTTGTACCAAATGTCTCCCGAATGACTTGGTATACGAAACATTGATGCTACCATAATAATCAAACTGGGATGAATTTGTCATCATATAAGTTCCCCGTTTGTAGATATTCTCCAAATTATACCCGTCATTCGTTTCCTCCCCGTCCGTCACAGATGTATAGTCAAAAAAATCCGCAGAAAGAGGAGAACGATACACTTCGGCTTTATCCTGTACATTAGTAATAGAGAAAGTACTTCTTACTCGCAATCCTTCTATGACTTCCCAGTTTAAGCCCAGATTGTAAGTCAGATTTGTTGTCTCCCCTCTACTGAAACTATTCAGATATTTCGCCTCATAAAGCGGATTCAATTGGGCAGAAAAAGTACTTCCCGTAAAATCCGGGGCAGGCAGTCCCTCGTAAGCCGGAATATTCTCGTAAGAAAGTCTGGGGAAGTATTTCCCATTCTCATCTTTCATCCGATAGATAGGTAACAAATTTGAATACGTTGAGAAACTTCCATACGGAGAATCTGTATTTTTCACTAAAGCGACTTGTATGTCACTTGTTATTTGCACATGAAGATCATTGTACAATAACTTCAAGCCGGCTCCATAACGATCTCGCTTTGAGCCTTTCATAACACCATTACTCGGAGCTGCCGACAAATTTACTTGATAACGCATACTTCTCCGGTCTTTCTCACCAAACCGCACACCACCTTCCAACATCAAAGAATGGGAATGTTGAACAGATGTCTGAAGTGGCTGAGACAACCAATAGGAATCCACACCATTCTCGACTTCTTTAGATAGCAAGGTGTACAAGTTCTGACGCCCCGGATTTCCCCCGACCAAATCTTCATAAATATTCGTAGAGGTATTATCTCCTTTATTTCCATTATTGAAAAGCTGGGCTTTTTCAAAATACTCCAATAATTCAGACGCATTCATTAAATTATAAGAAGTCAAGTCAGGCACCTGAATACTTCCGTTGAAGGTGTAGGAAAAACGTAATTTTCCACCTTCCGGAACTTTCGTTTCAATCACAATGACACCATTAGCAGCACGGGAACCATAGATAGATGCTGCCGCTGCATCCTTCAAGATCGTCACGGATTGTACCCGATTCATATCCAAGTCAAATACTTGTTGAACAGTAATCTGAAAACCATCCATAATAAAAATCGGCAAAGAAGTATAAGTCTGCAAATTCCCCTGTGAAATGTCAGGCATACTATTCTGGCCCCGAATTTCTATTTTGTCCGGAACTCTATTAGGGTCAGACCCAAACATTCCTTCGTCATCCAAAACGGCAAAAGACGGGTCAAATACTTTCAGAGCGGCAAATAGATTTGTCGGATTAACCTTACGTAAATCATCTCCTTTCACTTGTACGGCTGTTCCCGTAAAACTATTTTTTGCTTTCGGAACATACCCAGTTACGATAACCTCATCCATCTCTGTCGCTTCCTCCACCATCGTAACATCTATCTTTACCCGTTTTTTTATTGCTACTGCTTGTGTTTTCATTCCGATAAAAGAGAAAACCAATTCTCCATCCAAAGAAGGAACTAAAATCCGGTAGAAACCTTTTTCGTCAGTAGCCCGCCCTAGCGTAGGCGTACTCTTATAAATCACAGTTACCCCCGGTATTGGCATACCCTTCTTATCTTTTACAAAACCTGTAATTTCTAAAAGTTCCGGCTGAGTTTTAGCCGTAACCGGTTTTAAATTGGATACGACGATTGTTTTATTTACAAGCTTGTAAGTCATATCCAAAGGGGTAAGTAATGTATGTAATGCACTATCCAGCGATACATCCGTCACCTGTATTGACACTTTTTGTTTGGCATCCACCAATTCATTATTATAAAATACTTTATATCCGACTTGTTGCTGAATCATCATAAACACAGATTCCAATTCCACATTTTGTACATTCAGATTCACCTTTGTCGTTTGGGCATAACTTCGGGTTACCATTGTTCCCTGCAAAAAGAGGAACAAGCAGACACCCAAAATAACTTTCAGGATATATCCCTCTCTATTCCTGATCTTGATCAAATTATCTAATTTTTCCTTCATCATCTTATTCCATTTACAATTCCATAAATAGAGTTAATTCACAGGAATCGGCCACACATACTTAGCCTTTGTCATCTCTATACTCCGACCATTATAAGACGGAATAGAGGATAAATTCCAACGTTTATAGCAATAGAACAACTGCCCTTCTCCCAAAAATTCCCGTACATACTGTCTTTCAATCTCTTCCATAAGTTCCGTGGCTGTCGAAGTTTCCACGATAGAAGTCTTGGAAAAACGCTTATCTACAAACGAACTCAAGTAAGAATACGCCCCGGAGATGTCATTCAATTTTAAAGCTGACTCCGCACCTATTAAATAAATCTCTCCTAACTTGATATAGGGTATCTGTTGCGGAGCACCACTAAACACGGCAATACTTAAACTATCGTATTTAGGAAGTAAGTTTTGTAAGGTATTGTTCATTGACCTGAAACGAATATCATCAGGAGCTTCCTGTTTCCATTCCTCAACCTGCACAATAGGAGATAAAACGACTCCCTTGTCTCGGAATAAGGTGTATCCTAATGCCTGTAATCCCTCTTTCGGAGAAGGTAACCCCAACAAATGTTCTCTGGAAAATGCAAAATCAGTCCCGGCAGAAGTGGCAAAAGAAAAATATCCGCCTTCAAGAATTTCATCCACACAAGCCCGGGCATCAAGGTATCCGGTTTCCGTTCCTAATGCTAATGCAATACGTGCTTTTAATCCTAAAGCCGCATAATAATTCATTTTCCACACCCGATTAGAAGGCGCCATTCCGAACAACCCATCTGAATTCAAAGATTCACCTGTATAAATAGGATCATATTTTTTCAGAATTGCAATCGCCTCTGTCAATTGAGCTAACATTTTCGTACACAATTCTTGCGTAGACAATTGTTGTAGTTCATCCCCCGTCCTCTCTATCCAATATATGCCTTTAAAAGAAGGCTCAGAGGTATATGCCGGATGGAACAAGCGGACCAAATCATAATGCATTGCTACCCGCAACACTTTTAACTCTGCCAGCATCACTTCTCTAGCTCCTTTTATGAAAATCACATCTTGATTCTTATCAAATAACCGGAGCAAATTATTACATGAATAGATCGCACGGTACATGGATGCCCAAACTTGATCTATTTTTTCTTTCATGATCTCAGAATCATAATCAAATTCTGCTATCGGTTTCAATTCGGAATCAGGCACAAGAGTTTGTCCCATAAACTCTATTCCCCCCAAACCTAAATTTGAACCAAACAACTCAGATGAACGTAATTCCGTGTAAATCCCATTCAGTGCATTACGAAATGCAGATTCACTACTGAACAAAGCGTCCTCATCTATGTATTCCTCTTTCGGGGCGACATCAAACCAATTGTTACATGAACTTAGTGCCAATACCGCCACTACCATATATAGTAATTTCTTCATAATTATTTCTTTTTAAAAGGTAGCTTGAAGTGACAACGTGAAACTGCGGGCAAAAGGATAAATCAACCCTCTAGGCATTTTAACCGATGAATAATGGAATAAATCATTACAACTTAATCCAAGATGCAAATCCTGCATATATAATTTATTTGCCAGATTTTTATCAAATTGATAATCCACCCGTAAAGATGCTAAAGAAATCACATTCCTCGATTCAACAAAACGAGATGTCGGTAACGTCGTGGAATTATCAAAGCCTAAATATTCGGTCTGATCCCCGGCCTTTTGCCATTTATCCATCATATCAACCGGTCCGTTTTGTCCAATAAAGGCCTCGTCCACGTATCTCACCGCCGTTATATTGTATATCTTAGATCCGAAAGAATAACGGAACATACAATTAAAACTCCAATTTTTCAGACTTCCCAATAAACCAAAACTACCTGCCAACTTGGGAGTCGGATCTCCTTGATAAACCAAGTTAGTCGCCTCCCATTGATTCGTTTCGGTTCCATTCTGTGTAATGAAAATTTCTTTACCTGTTTGTGCATCAATCCCCTTTGAATCTACGGCATAAATCGCATTGACCGCTTTTCCTTCCTTCAGCTGAAGAGTTGATGTTTGATTACTTTCATTCCACTCAGTCATAAAATCATTCGGGCAAGTTTCTAATTTATTTTTATTGAATGTTCCATTCCATAAAAGGCCTAAAGACAACCCGTTTACATCTTTCAAGATGTCTGCATTTAACCCGAATTCTAACCCGCTATTCCGAATCTCTCCTCCATTATTCCATTTCCAAGCAGAACCATTTACAACATTACCCTTTATTCGGGTAATAACATCCTTGCTCAACGTATTGTAATAGCGTACGTTTGCTGATAAGTGGTCGAACAGAGTAAACCGGATTCCAACGTAGAAGTTATGATCACTTCTCCATTTCAATTTTTTATTATAATCGTTGATCGGATTCAATGTCACTAAACCCAGCTTATTAGAGCTACTTGTTGCATTCAAATAAGGATTATCAATATCATAAGCATACATTGGATTCACTTGATCGTAATCGAATTGGAATCCCGGAGTCATACCAATACCTGCCGACAATACAAGTTGATTTAGAATATTGCTCTCTTGCAGGAATTTCTCGTTACGAACATTCCAATATCCCCCCACGGACCAAGCCATGGTAACTCGTTTTTTTGGAGCTAAACGAGATGACTTGTCCGCCCGTAGGCTAACATCCACTCCATAACGCTGATCAAAATTATAACTACCGCTTAAATATCCGCTAAAAAGACGATCAAATGCCTCCCGGCCTCCCGGTCTTGTATTAAACGCATAAGTCTTTGCAAAAGAAATATAGTCCATATGATCACTGGGTAAGCCAACACCTATATAATTATCACTATAATCTTTTGCCGCATACCCGTGAATCCCTAATGACACGTTCAAATTGTGACGATCAAACTGATTCGAATAATTTAAAACCAAATCTTCTTCATACATTGTGGTATTTTCCCGACGGATTTTATATTGACCGGCTAGCTCGGCACTATCTAAAGGTAGATCACTAAAATATTCCGATTTAAAAGAAATATACTGATCGAACTTATTAAAATCTTTCGTAAAAGTGAAATTACCGGATAACTCCAGATGTTCCATGATCTGCCAAGTCATATTCAAGGTATTCATAACCCTTGTAGCTCTCGATTTTGAAAAACTGGATAAAGAGGCTTCATAATACGGGGATACTTGTTCACTAAAAGTTCCCTCTCCCATAACAGATGCAGAGTGTTGTCCCCCACTTCCCTTACGATAATACGGATTAATCAGCATGTAATCCTGAAATACACCATAAGGAGACTCTTTTCCATAAATCACATCTATACGTAACTCATCAGAAACATATAACTTACTATTTCGATAATCTAAACGAGTTCCGATAGCATAATGATCCCGCTTAGAGCCCTTCATGACACCTTTATTACCCGGTGTTGCCAAGAAATAGGCCCGATACAAAATTGAACTGTCCCCTCCTTCTATTTCAAGTTGATGTTTATGCCGGAATGGTGTTTGTAGAGGTACTTTCAACCAATTCGTGTTACCATTTCTCAGCCGCTCTTGATAAAGAGCATCATTCCCATCATACATACCCATACTTTTCTCTAATGCCAGTTTCTGAGAAGCATTCATTATATCGTAACTACTCAGATCTGCAACATCAATTCCTCCATCAAAACGATAATACAAGCGAAGGCTTCCTGCTTGCATTTTTTTAGTTGTAATTGCGATTACACCATTCCCGGCCCGGACACCATAAATAGCAGTTCCGGTTGCATCTTTAAGAATGGTTACACGTTCCACCCGATTTATATCGAAATCAGCCAAGCGATCCATCGATATTTCATAGCCATCGACAATAATCAATGGTAACACTCCTCCCTCTTTTCCCAAAATTGTTTTTACACCTCGAAAAGTAATTTCAGTCGGTACGTAATTAGGATCAGAGCCATACCACTCCTCAGCCCTATCTATTATCATAGAGGGTTCAACTACCTGCAAAGCTTTCAAAAGATTAGTTGGATGAAAACGTTTCAATTGATTCCCACTGAAACTATTTCCAAGGATTGCCTTCTCATCACGAGTTTGTACATTTTTCTTTATTCCGGTCTGTGCTGCCACCAATACAGAACTTCCAACCAGAATCATGACCCCGAAAATAGCTCGCCAAACAAAAATGTTACTTCGACTTTTTCCAGGATACTTTCTTTTTTTCCCTCGCAAAAGTTTAATCATAAGTTAATGAATTAATTGATTTAAGTATAAACAGTTATTATGCTTCTTCCCGGATAATTACTTTACCATTTTTAATGTCTAAAACGAAAGGAATACCTGTCGAGCGAATAATTTCAAGCACTCGATCAAGATTATCAAAACGTTTAAACTCTCCGGAGAAATGGTATTTATCCAAAAGCATATCAGGCACCTCATATTCAAAATCATACCATCGAGACAGTTGTTGCATAACCTCCCTCAACGTCGAATATCTAAAAATAAAATAACCATCTTTCCAAGCTGTATAAATCCGGGGATCAACATGCCGTAAAGAGATACTATTATTATTCTGGTTATAAACACTCTGCCTACCATTTTTTTGTAAAACTTGCCCTATATCCGGGCGATTAACCACACCCACGTTTACTTTCCCTTCAATTAACGTGGTGTAGATCATCGGAGCCCCTAAATAAGCATTAACATTAAACTCTGTTCCTAACACTTTCACCTCATGCTCGCCGGAAATAATCTTAAAAGGACGTTGCTCGTTTTTAGCAATTTTAAAATAAGCTTCCCCTTGAAGATATACAACACGTTCCTTTGCTATATCATGTACAAAATATTGCAATGTAGATTCTGCATTTAACCAGATTTCACTACCATCTGCCAATACCAGATGAAATTCTCCTCCCTTGGGAACAACAATTTTATTGTATTTTTCTTCTTTACCGATCTGATCTTTTGAATAAGTGATCATCTTCTTTCCAACTTCTATACCTCTTGTTCCTTCAATATCTAACGTATCTGCATTCAATGCAATCTGCCTATTATCATCAAGATATAAAACAGGCACTCCACGTCCCGGTAATATATTGGCAATCGCTTGATGGACCTCCACATTTTCCTTTACAATATCATCCTGTTGAAACAAATAAACGGTAACACTTAACAAAACGGCCACTGTTGCCGCAGCACCCCAGACCAATTTCCGCATCTTAGAGTGCATACTCTTCTGTTGAGCCAATTTCCGGACTTTTGCCCGTTTCCAGGCTCCCGCTATATCAAAACTTTTATAATACAATGTTTTTTCTTGGATATAATCCGGGTCTGATAATTTTTCTAACACCTTCTCTTTATCAGATGCGGTTTCATCCCAATCAGAAATTCTCCGTTTATCTGTTTCAGTCGCATTATCAGACAGTTTTCTTCCAACACTCTCTCCTAATTTAATTACATCAACAATCTTTTTCATCATCTTATTTCTCCTTTTCAATGCCTACAACACTCGTAAGAAAAAACAAGACGACACCTTTCTTAAAAAAAACGACATTTTTTTAAAGAATTATTTACATAGAAGTAATTATCAATGGATTACAAACGACTCAAATATAAAATATTCTAAAAATCACCACGACATTACGCTACCATGGCTGTAACAAGAGAAGTAAAATTCGTAATTCATTCAGACGTCCCCGAAGATATTGATAAGCTCGTGCCTTGTGTGTCCTGACCGTATTCACCGAGATTCCCAACTTTTCTGCAATCTCATCATTAGAAAATCCTTCCAATGCCAACAACATCACTTGTCGACCGACTTCAGACAATTTTAAAATTTCTTCATACACCATTCGAGATGCTTCCTCTTGAATAACGGCATCTACATAATAAGTTGTACTTTCAAGCTCTCCTTGAGCCTTTTGAAGGGAATTTACATATTTCAAAGCAATTCTCTGATGACGAATATGATTCAAACACTTATGACGTATTGTCTTATAAAAAAACGCCTTTACATAGTAGATATTTTCAAAGGACTCTTTCTGCTCCCAAAAAGTAACAAAAGTATCCTGTACAATATCCTCACAAGCATCGTCTCTCCCCAAAAAATCCTGTGCGAAAGCAACAAACAAAGCAAAGGTATCATCAAAGAAATTCTTCAGAACCTTTTGATCTCCTTGTTGCAATTTTTCAAACAAAATTTTTTCAGTAAAACGATTTACCATTATCTAAAATATAATATATAGACCACCAATTACCAATAGATCACCCACTCCCCTTCATTGCCTCAAATATATATTAAAATTCACCAATATCCAAAAAATTAAAATTTTCACATCATCCTTCACGCAATACTTAAAACGTCAATTATTTATTTTATTTTTATGGAATTTCTATTCCGTCTGCATCTATATTATAACTTTCCCCTTGGGGATTGCGAATAATACAAAATGATGAAAGGAATAACTAAAAAAGAAACGATATGATAAAGAGATTTTTTATAATCACGGTTTTACTATTCGGAGTTACCATGGCATTCGGCCAAAGCCGCAACTCCGATGCGGCAAATGAAGCTGCCCCGAAGACCGCATTACTTCAAGCACAAAAGGATTACCAGAAAGCTGTAAAAGAAAAGAACTCACCTTTGCTTATACAATCCCTGATCCGGCAGATTAAATATCAAAGCCTGATCAACTCGGATAGCATCCCTCCCATGCTGGTTTCATTGGAAGATTACATCCAAAAAGACAACAACATCGTGGAGAAAAGTATTCTTCATTCGCTAATTGCAGAACTATATAATATGTACTATCAGGCCGAGTCTCCCAAGCTTCAGACCCGCACCCCGATCACGGGATATATCCCCAAAGACATGAATGAATGGACAGGTAACATTTACCTGGAAAAAATCATACGCCACAGCTTGGATGCCGTGAAAGCACAACCCCAGTTGTCCGCAGTAAATTGCCTTCAATACAAAGAAATACTCATTTTAGGCAAAAATTCACCAGCACTTCGCCCGACCATGTACGACTTTTTAGTCTATCGCAGTATTGATTTATTACAACAACTCTATTGGGGCCAACAATATTTCAAACAAACCAAACTCACGAATAATCAATTACTCGCCCCCATTGAAGATTTCCTACAAGTAAGAATAAACGCTTCGTCCTATGATATAAACCCGAACATCGTGCAATTATACCAACAATTGTTACGAACCCAGATCGCGGCCAAACGCACGGATGCCCTTATCATTTCCGATCTCGACCGGCTGACATTCATCAACCAGAATGCAAATATCGCGAACAAAGATTCATTATATCTGAACACCTTGGAACGCCTAAACCGCAAATATCATGACTATCCTTATTCTGTCGAAATATTAAACGTAATCGCACAATACTATTACACCCCATCATACGGTTACTATAATCCACGAGAAAACACTCGAAGTAATCAAGCGAAACTATTATCCGATTACGAAAAGATTCTCAAAATATGTAATGACGGGATTCAACGTTTCCCAAAATACTTCCGAATAAATATCCTGAAAAATTGGGTTTCCACCATTAAACAACCGAACCTTAATTATACGATTGACAACAATGTATATCCGGGAGACAAACAAAAGATACAACTCAGATTCAAAAATGTTTCCAACGTTACATTTACGGTATACCAAATAAAAGCAAGCACGTTGGAATTCCTAAATTCAGACAAAAAAGAACTGAACCGGGAAAAAGTATATTCACATACATTCCGCTTGCCAAAACACCTCGTCACGCAAGACACATTACTGGAAATTCCCGTACAAGCACCCGGTTTGTACCAACTATCCGTAAATTCTTCCGCTCAATCCCTTAAAACGGATTCCCTATATTTCAACGCTAGCAAACTTTCCTCGATCGCTCGCAAAACAAGCGAAAAGGGATATAACATACTCGTTTGTGACCTGACAAGTGGCAAACCGATCCAAGGGGCAAAAGTAAAACTTTACAAGAGAACGTACCCGAACTACGAATTACTGGCCGAAGTTACGTCCGATGCCAACGGGATTGCCACCATCAAAAATCTAAACGCAAATCGCTTCTACCAGGTGACGCTGGGAAGCGATGACCACGGCCCTGTCAATCAAATGCCATATCAATACTTCAGCCATCCCCAACCGACAAAAGAACAAATCAATCTTTTCACGGACAGAGCTGTCTACAGACCGGGGCAAACTGTCTATTTCAGCGGAATATGCTGGGAAGCTGATTCCAGCGGGGCAAAAGCGATTACCAACTGTAAACATACCGTTATCCTTCGGGATGCCAATCAACAAGAGATAGCCAAACAAGAACTGGCGGTCAACTCTTTCGGCTCCTTTGCCGGCAGTTTCGTACTTCCCCAAGAGGTATTAAACGGAGAATTTACCATTCTCGCCGGAAATGCCAGCCACATGATCACCGTAGCCGAATACAAACGTCCGAAATTCGAAATCACCTTTGATCCCTTGAAGCAAGCCTATAAACTGGGAGATAACCTGACAATTACAGGGATTGCCAAGAGTTATTCCGGCGTGAATATTGAAAACGGGAAAGTCAGTTACAGCATTTCGGAAAGTACATTCGGCTGGGGTACATTTCAACAAACTCCAATCCTAGCCGGGGCAACCCAAACAGACAGTAAAGGAGAATTTCAATTCTCATTCAACACCCCGAAAACTTCGGATTTTGCACAAGGAATTCAACCCAGGATGTTTCCATCTTACCGGTATCGTGTAACCGTGACAATCACCTCTCCTAACGGAGAAACGCAAGAAGCCGAGTTTATAATAAACATCAACAATCAAAACTATCAACTAACGACACTCGTCACGCCAGAAATCAACAAGGATCAACCTGTTGAGATTCCGGTTATTGCACAAAACGCCAACGGGTACAAATTAAACCAAAAGATTCATTACACGTTATCCAGCTTGAAACCGCTGCAAAAACTAGGTGACGAATACGATTATTCGAATCCTCCCGTTGACAAAGAAATACTAACCGGTACATTCACCACGGGCGAAAAAGAAAATTTGGAATTAAAACTATCCGATTATCCTTCCGGAGCCTATTTACTAACTTTCACCGGGGAGGGAGAGAATAAGGAAATATCAACGAGACAAATCATTTACCTGTATTCACTCCAAGATAAACGCCCTCCTTATTTAACCTACAATTGGATTATTCAGGAGAAAACACAATGTAACCCCGGAGAAAACGCGGAAATTCTCCTAGGGACCTCGGCAAAAGACGTTTACGTCCTTTATGAGATTTACGCGAACGGGCAATTTGTCGCAAGAGAACGCTTCATGCTGAATGACGAAAATACCCGTCTTACCATTCCTTATCTGAACAGTTACGGGGAGACAGCCGACGTCTTGATCAGTTATGTCAAGAACGGCGAGTTCTTCCAGAACAGGATCATGCTTTCTAAAAAGCAAGAAAGTAATCACCTGAACATTATCACAAAAACATTCAGAGATCACTTAACTCCCGGCCAACAGGAAGAATGGTCATTTATCATCAAGAACGCACAGGAAAAACCAGCCATGGCTGAAATGATGACAACCATGTATGATGCCTCTTTGGATCAATTCGGGAAAAATGAATGGTATTTCAATCCGGTTTACAATTATCGTTCGATAACCCCGGACTGGAATTACATGCCAAACCGACAAACCCGCAATCTATATCGCTACTTCTACCCCCAATCAAACGAAGTCCCCAGATTCGAGTATGACAGATTAAACCTCTATGGACTCAACACATTCTATTTTAACGGGATGGGGAATATCGTAATTTGTGGATACGGTTCAACCAGATCGACAAAAAATATAATTCTTGCAGATCAAGTTGTAGAAGAAGTGGCAGAGGCAGACCATACATTATCGCTCAGTGATGGAAAGAAAATATCCTTATCTCCCGGAGCAAAACAGGAAGCAAGAGTTGCCAAACAACAAGCAGTGGAAGAAACACCTCAAAACATTCCGCTCCGGCAAAACTTCCAAGAGACCGCATTTTTCTACCCGCAACTCTTAACCGACCCGCAGGGTAACATCGTTATCAAATTCACGGTTCCCGAAGCCACAACAACCTGGCGTTTCATGGCCCTAGCCCACACGAAAGACATGCACTTCGGGCAAATCGAGAAATCCATTATCACGAGCAAGGAATTCATGGTCAGTACCAACTTACCCCGATTCGTGCGCACTGGTGATAAAATAGTTTTACAAGCTACTATAAATAATCTCACAGAAAAAGTACAACAGGGGAACGCTTACTTGGAGTTATTTAACCCTTCCACGGAAGTCGTTCTCAGCAAGCAAAACGTTCCGTTCAACGTGTCCGCACGACAGAATCAAACGGTTAGTTTCGAATTTACCGCTCCCGAAAATATTGATCTACTAGGTTGTCGCATTGTTGCTAATTCCCAGCAATTCAGTGACGGGGAACAGCATGTCCTTCCGATCGTCCCGAATGCCACGCTGGTCACTCAAACCTTACCGGTATTCACGATGAAACAGGGAGCACAAACTTTTACCCTGGATACCCCTAAAGGTGTATCGCCCTATCGTTTCACGCTCGAATTCACAGCAAACCCGATATGGTATGCAGTTCTGGCCTTGCCGACCATCAATACACCGCAAACGGAAAATGTCACGGATATCACGGCTTCTTATTATGTCAGTACCGTGGCCTCAGCCATCGCGACCGCGAATCCGCAAATCACAAGTGCGATTAAAACTTGGCTGACAAACCCGAAATCAACCCTAACTTCCCCGTTGGCTAAGAATCAGGAGTTGAAATCAGTTCTCCTGCAACTCTCCCCGTGGATGACCGAAGCTCAAAATGAAACGGAACGGATGCACTCGTTAGGCGAGCTACTGGATGTAAACCGTCAAAACTACATAACTAGCCAATCCCTGAACAAACTGACAGAACTACAGAATGAAGACGGTGGCTGGTCTTGGTTCAAAGGTTTCCAATCCAGCACGTTCATGACCGAAAACGTACTGGAAGCCATGTCCCGCCTAACCCAGCTAGGCGTTACCGAACATTCGGAACAAGCGAAAAAAATGCAGATCAAGGCCTTGAACTTCTTGGATCGTAACATCCAAACCTCTTTCGAGAAATATAAAGGGAAAGCCGGATATTCCGAAATCTTATACTTGTACACGAGAAGTGCTTACCGGGATATTCCTTTAACCAATGCCCTAGCCGCCCACAAGTATTACTTGAATGATCTGGAACAATCTTGGACGACGTTATCTCTTTACGAAAAAGCTCTACTAGCAACCACCTTGTACCGTTACGGGAAACAAGAAACCGCAAAACAAATCATCCGGTCATTAAAAGAATACTCTACAACCACACCCGAAATGGGAATGTTCTGGGCAAACAATCGGCCCACGTTATTCACCAACTCGGCCCTCCAGACTCACGTGGCAATCATGAGCGCATTCCACGAGATCGAGGATGATTCGAACGACACCGAACTCATGAAACAATGGTTGTTGCGCCAGAAACAAACTCTAAATTGGGGAAATACTCCAACCACGGTTGATGCCATTTACGCATTATTACTCACGGGTAATGATCAACTAGCCGTACAAGAAAATCTATCCGTGAAAGTCGGGAACCAAAAACTTCAACTTACCCCCGAAGAATCAAAACTGGGGTATATCAAACAAAGTTTCTCCGAAAAAGAGATCACGAAAAAGATGCTGAACGTCACCCTCACGAAAAACACGCAACAGGCAAGTTGGGGCGGGTTATACCTGCAATATTTCGAAAAACTGGATAAAATCACGAAACATTCAGGAGGAATCTCCGTGCAGAAACAACTTTTCATTGAAAAAGATTCTAAACTCATCCCCCTAGCCAACCAACCCCTGAAAGTCGGGGATAAAATAAATATCCGGATCACGGTCAACACCGATCAGGATATGCAATACGTGCATCTGAAAGACCTGCGTGCCGGTTGTTTCGAACCCACGGAACAACTTTCCGGTAACCGCTGGCAGGAATTGCTCTTGTACTACCAAGAAACCACGGACGTAGCCACGAACTTCTTCTTTGATTTCTTACCCAAAGGAACGCATGTGTTTGAATACACCGTGTGGATCGCACAAAGCGGGACCTATCAAGATGGCATCACCACGTTACAATGTATCTATGCCCCGCAATATTCGGCAAACAGTGATGCGAGAAGCATTATTGTTCAGTAAATAAAATAAGATAGAGAGAGGTCGAAACGGGAATTCCCGACTTCGACCTCTCTTATCATAACGATTTCTTTTCTAATTCTCTTCCAGAATCAACCGGAAACCTGATCCGTGTACATTTTCAATCTTGATTGCAGGATCATCTTTGAAATATTTTCTCAACTTGGTCACGTAAACATCCATACTACGAGCTGTGAAATAATCACTGGCCCCCCATATCTCATTCAATGCTTTATCGCGTTGCAACAAACCATCCTTGTGATAATACAACAATTCCAGCAAGCGGGATTCCTTCGGGGTCAATTTGATTACTTCGTCATCTTTCGTGATCGTACGTAATTCCGTGTTAAACAGGTAAGCCCCCAACTCGATCAATTTCGGCTTCACTTCTGTTTCCTCATGCTCGCAACGACTAAGAATAGCCTTGATCTTAAAGATCAACAACTCAGAATCAAAAGGTTTGATAATATAATCATCCGCACCAATCTCGTAACCGAGTTTCATATCATCTTTCATGCTCTTAGCCGTGATGTAAACAAAAGGCACTGTAACATCCAATTCCCGGATTTTTTTCCCTAACGTGAATCCATCCATTTCGGGCATCATGACATCTAACAGACACAAATCAAACTTTTCTTTACGAAAGGCTTCAAATCCATCAATCCCGTTCGTACAATGCACGACATCATAATCAGATAACTCCAAATAGGATTTCAGAACCGACCCAAAACAGGGATCGTCTTCTACCAAAAGTATTTTATGTCCCATATATTAATTTTAGATTTTAGATTTATCATTCCAACTCTATACTTTTCAACCCGTCCCCTCACTCATCTTCCATTTTAAAAATAATCTCCACCAAAGTACCTTTATTCTTCTTGGAAGTCAGGCGAATTTCCCCTCCATGCAATTCCACGATAGATTTCGCGTAACTCAACCCCAGGCCGAATCCTTTCACATTATGCACGTTCCCGCTAGGAACCCGGTAAAATCGTTTAAACACCTTATCCTGTGCTTCTTTCGGAATCCCAATCCCGGTATCCCGAACTCCGATAATAAAGCGATTTCCTTCCCGCTTCGTGTAAATATATATATTCAACGAATCATGCGAATATTTGATCGCGTTATCAATCAAATTACAAACCACATTCATCATGTGTACTTCGTCAGCCGACAGCACATATCCCTCCGGGTCCAATTCCGCCCGGATAACACCTCCCCGTTCTTCTACCTGCAAACGGAAATGCTCCACGCTCTCGTCCACCAACACGTTCAAATTCACCGGAACCTTCTTCAAATGTACCTCTCTGCGATCCAATTTTGCCTGTAACAAGATTCGCTCCACGTACTTGTTCATCCGTTCATTCTCATTCCGAATCATTGAATTGAATTTCAATATCTGGGTTCGGTCATTCAACACCTTCTCTTTCTCGATAGCGGCCGTAGCCAAAGAGATCGTGGCCAAGGGAGTTTTAAACTCGTGAGTCATGTTATTAATGAAATCATTCTTGATCACCGACAATTTCTGTTGCCGCATGATAATGATGATCGTGATAATCAACACACTCATCAAACCGATAATACAAAAACCGGAAGCGATGAACATCCACCCCATATTATTATAAAATAGCGAATCCTTTGCGTTAAACATGACACACAGGTTTGCATCCTTCGTGGTCTGGTCATTCGGGAACAATTCCACGTAATAAAAACCTTTTTTGCCGTGTTCTCGGATATATTGAACAATTTGCTCACGGGTCATAATCTTCCACGTGAACGGGTTCGTGATTCCCGTGTTGATCATTTCCTCTTTTAAATAAGGATTCAAGTCAACATTTTCAAGTCGTTTTTCCACTTGCGCGTTCTGGGGATCTTTCTCTTTCAGGTAACGGATCACGAAATCTCTCACCAAATCAGTCATCCGCTGACGTTCCACCGAATCCGCCAACCTCTCCCCCTCTGTTGTCGCCGAACGCATCACCTGGTAGAGCATATCCTTATCTCTTTCCACGACATATCCCGGAAGCATCTGTCCCCCCGTGTTCATCAGAATCCGGAAAGTATTGGAAATATTACTACTTTTTTGTCCCTCATTATTTTTACCTAACGTGTACTGGAACGAAAAAACAGATACCATATTATTATTCAATTCCTCCTCATTCATGCCAACCGAATCCTGAGGATGATTCATCGCAGAAATAACCTCTTCTACCTGCGTGTATTGCTCCTTCACATCATTAAAAAGACGGATATTATTGGTTTGCTCCACCAGATTAACAGCTTTCCCTAAAACATCATATACTTTGGAAGTAAAACGAGCTTCTCCCTCCCGCATACTATATTTTATCCAAATCCATTGCACGCTTACCACCGCAATAAAAGCGATAAGCATAATGATAGATAATATTCTGATTATTATTTTTTTTATCATAAGCTGCCATATACAATCAGCGAAAATAGCATTTTTTATGTCACAATGCAATGACTTGGAAAAAAATATCATGAAAAAGAGGTACCCGGGTAAGGTACCTCTAAAAAACAACTAAGTAATAAAAACGGGAAAATTAAAACCACTATTATGGTTTTATGCTTTATTTTAATTTACTTTCCAACACTTTGTAAATATTACTCTCTTTATTTTCTATTGCCATCTTGTTGAAAAGTTTCTTTTGCAAATCCAAACTATCCACTAACTGATCTTTAAGCAAAAATAAAGAAATTTCTTTACGAGGATTAGCAACGATCAAATCTTTTGTCCAGTTAGCCTGTTTTTTCAGGAAACGTTGTTTCTGTAACTGGTGGATACCCAGCATCACCTCATCATCTTTGGAAAGTTTTTCTTTCTTGCTGATTCTCTCAATTCGCTTGTCAACCTTCTCGATATCTTCACCGAATCTCTCCTTGTACATTTTTTTGATTTCCTTGTACTCGTCCATCAAACCGGAACCGGTAGCTTCGATCTGATCCGGGAATTTGATTTTTCCTTTGATCCAAGTCATATCTTTCGTGTCCACGATAGCCTCTACGGTCGCTTTTCCATCAATATCCACCCAAACTCTTCCCGGAATTTTAAATTGATCCGTTCTTAAATCTATTTTACCATCCTTCACTTCTTGTTGTGCCAAGATCGTCAAACCCGGTTCGCCAGGCATCTCTGCCAACAATTTCACGGTACCGTTTAAACCTTCTACTTCACCACGTACTTTCACCGAGTCATTATCACATGCACTGAACAAAAGCGTGGCAAGTACCAAAAATAAACTAATTCTTTTCATAGCAAATAAGTTTTGTCGTCCGTCCATAAATCCATTATGGATGTAAATTTCATCTGTTATTTTACAAGCTCAATATAATAAACCATACATCACAGCAAGCAATATATCACTCACTGTAAACATCGACAAATATACAAAAATAAATTATAACCCCACACTCCTTAAAAGTAATTTAGCGGAGCCCGATGGTTTTGGTGCGTTTACATCGACAATCCGGCCTTCCGGGTCGATAAGCATATAGCGGGGCATTAAAGACACCATGTAACGGGAAGAAAAAGCATGTATATTATTCACCACGAAATGTTCACCGGGCAAATCTTCCACCTGCGCCAAGCTTTGGGAAGGTCCCATGCAGAAAGTCACGAAACGGATATTCTTATCCTTGTACTCCCCGGCAAATTCTTTCCATTTCTCCTGTATATCCGGTTTCATTTCGCCATAACCGGGAGCCCAGGCGCATATATATAAAAATTCCCCTTTCAAATCTTTTAGATATAAAGCCTCCCCTTTATCATTCTGCAATGACACGCTAGGAGCCGTAACACCCGGAGATAATCTCCGCCACTGATCAACCAAACGTTTCACCTTCACGAGCTTACTGGTATCCGAAACTTCATTCCAACACACGGCAAGCAAATAATCAGAATCTCTCAGACCATTCTCCTGAAAATAGCCATAAACCACCTCTGACAATAAATAATCCCGTACTTTGACACTACTGACGTGAGATAAAATATAGTCCACCAACCGCCGCATACTTAGATTCTGTCCCTTGTAATACATGTAGTTCAACACGAATCGTTGATAGCTATCAAAAGAGAGCATTTCTTCATTATTCACATCAAACTCGGAGACAAACTGGTCAAAAATCTCACCCGGTTTATACTCTACATCCGTGGCGAGACGTCCGCGCATATAATGCATCGCCTGCTCCGCAACCCGGTACCTGATTCGTTCCCGCTCCAGCCGGGTAAACTCCTCTCCCAAATTCTTAGCTTCCAGCAAAACAATACTCGTGTTAATATTCCCTCGCATTCTATCCACGAAATCTTTTTCCTCCAACTGGAGCAAACTTGCATCATAAATAGCGACAAATCGGTATTGTTGTTCTTTCAAGTAGTTATTGATCGCGCTTAACGTTCCTTTGAACTGCAAAGAATTAGGCATATTACGAACATTATTCAAACTGATTTCCAAATCCTCCCCAGGTGTTAAAAAAACTTGAACCCAGTAAGGATGGAAACGGGCATACGTTCCCTTTTCCAGTTCAATTTTCCCTGAAAAATAATGTTTATCATCCAGCCGAAACTTGTACATGCTATCGTTTACCTGAAAATAAACGACAGAGTCACCCGTCTCGACCCGCCCCGATACTTGTACACTCGTATTACGTACACAAGCAACGAAAAGAATAATAATCAATATACCTACAAAACTCCTCATGCTTCGACACATTAACTTTTAGAATACAAAGATATGCATTCATAAAAAAACTATGTGTTAAAAAAAAGGTAAATAAAAAAGGCAACCTTACGATTGCCTTTTGATGTATTTTAACAAAACTTATTTCGTTATTGCAACAAAGTCATTGTTTTCGAAAAATTTGGCAAACTCCATATCGGTTGCAGCCAATTGTTTGAATGAAGCGTTCAAAGAACATGCTTTCTTCAAGTTCTCCATTACCATCGTAGCGTCGTTAGTTCTCGCACCGATAACAGCTTTCAAGTAATAAGACATCGGGCATTCTTTGTTTTCAGCGTTCAATTTCTTCAAAGCCTCGTTGTTATTTCCGGCAAGCACGTTAGCCAAAGCAGCGTTCACGCAATTGCATTTTCCGAAATAGTTAACAGCAGCAGCATAATCACCCGTCTTGATAGCGATGATACCCTTGTTGTAATCAACTTCTTGACCGGCTCCGGTTGCTGCACCAAAATAAACTTCAGCTTGTTTCAAATCGCCATTCTTCAATGCAACGGCACCCAAGTTATTCTGGATAACAGGATTGTTAGCAGACAAAGAGTTAGCTTTATTGAAGTTCGTTTGAGCCTCAGCAATGTTACCCATTTCGAATTGGATCAAACCAGCGTCGTTGAAACCTCTCCAGTCATTCGGGAATTGTCTCATACAAGCCTGATAGATAGCCAATTTGTCATTATTGTTATCAAACAATGTAGCAGAGTAAAGTAACTCGTCAACATTCAAAGAAGCAGCGTCCGATTTAGCCAAAGCTTTCAATTCGTCATCTGATTTACCAATCAACTCGGTATTCACAACAAACAAAGATCTTCTCAATTTCGGAAGGATTTGATCAGCAACAACAGCGAAAGCTGAAGCTATATTTCTGATTTCTCTTTCTCTTACTTCCGGATCAGAGTGCATAGCCAACACACGAAGGATCAATTCCTTATCTTGGATATTTGATGCTTCCATAGCTTTTTTGAAACCTTCCCAGTCCTCAGCTACAACGAAATTCTTAAAGAAATTCTCGTCTTTGTATTGCTCAACTTTACCTTTCTTCATCTGTTTTTTCAAGAAAGTAGAAGAACCTTTTTCACGTTGGTTAGCTAATTTCTCGTTGAAGTCATAAGCTCCATCAGGAGATGCGTATGATCTAACATCAATACTGTTCAAATTCATGTTTTCTTTGGTAGCAGCTTCTTTAATATAAGCTTCCAACTTCTTCATCTCTTCAGAAGTCATTTCTTTAGAACGGATGTTAGCTGAATTGATCAAATAATAGATTGCAGCCTCTTCTTGTTGTTTGATAATTCTTTGGAATTGATCTTCACCAAGAGTAGTAGCAGGAGCGTTCACAACCAAAGTCTCGGTAGCAATCACACCATCACCAATTTTTCTCGGTTCGAATTTAGCACTTTTAGCACCTTTTGATCCGGTAATATCAATTTCCAGATCAGAAAGTCTCATAGCATCCTCGTAAGAAATACGACTCGTATAAGAAATAGTCTTTCCCGACTCGTAAGGAATCACCTCTGCATTACCTTGAACTTTTTCTCCTTGGATAGCTTTCATTTCATAAGCTTTCTCACCGCCTTTAAACCTTAACACGGGAGTAGCTTCAAGAGCCACTTTCTTATTAAAATATTTAGCCGGGAAAGTTACGTCTATCTTCAAATCAACCATTCCACCTTTTGCCACAAGTGTTTCTGGAGTAACAGAATACGTAATTTCTCCTGCACGTTTCTTCATTTTATTCAAAGAAGAACAAGAAACAGTTATTAACCCAGATAAGGCAACAACGGCAACAAAACCTAATGTTTTTTTCATACTCATCTTAATTTTTATTGTAATACTCAAATTAGTTCACCTTTCTTTTTTCGCCAAACAAATGTATAAATTTTTATTAATATATTGAATGACTACACAAAATTTATACCAAAAACTAATTAATTTTATCCAAAATCAATTTTTCGGCTCGTTCGATCGCTTTCGTGATCCCCTCAGGATTTGATCCTCCGGCAGTTGCGAAGAAAGGTTGTCCCCCACCGCCGCCTTTCATTTCCTGCGCGGCATCTTTCACGATCTGCCCGGCATGTAACCCGAAATCCTTCACCAGCGAATCGCTAATCATCACGGTTAAATGAGGCTTATCGTTAAACACGCCCCCGATCACAAGGATCAGGTTATTCAACTCGCCCTTCAACTGGAAGGCAATATCCTTCACGTTAGCAGGGGCTATCATCACCGTCTTTACGATCATCGTGATATCTCGGATAACACGCTTTTCGTTTTTCCATCCCTCCTTCATGATCTTCAAACTATCCTGCGTGAACTTCTCGACATCTTTTTTCAACCCCTCATTCTCGTTCAGCAACTCCCTGACATTCTCCAACACGCCGCGATTCGACTTGAACATACTGTCTATTTCTTTCATCATCTTGAAATAATTCAGTATATACTCTTCGGCCTTGGCTGCCGTTATCGCTTCTATACGTCGTACTCCGGCAGAAACAGAACTTTCGGAAACAATCTTGAAGAACCCGATCTGTCCCGTGGCGTGTGCGTGCGTACCTCCACACAATTCCACAGATTCCCCAAATTTCACCACACGAACCAAATCCCCGTATTTCTCCCCGAAGATCGCCATGGCTCCCATCTTCTTTGCCTGACCGATAGGTATCGCACGACTTTCCTCCAATGAATAATTCTTCCGAATTTCACGATTCACGATAGCCGCCACCTTTTCCAACTCCTCGTCCGTCACTTTCTGGAAATGAGAAAAGTCAAAACGCAGGTATTCATCACTCACGTACGATCCTTTCTGTTCCACGTGAGTCCCCAACACCTTTCTCAACGCGTAATGCAACAAGTGAGTCGACGTGTGGTTATTCTCCGTGGCCACCCGTTTATCCAGATCCACTTTCGCCGTGAATACTTGTGTCAAATCCTCCGGCAAACGATCCGTGATATGAACCGTCAAGCCGTTTTCCTTCTGAGTATCCCAAATATTTATTTTCTCCGTTTCCGAAATCAACCAACCACGATCACCGACCTGCCCGCCACTCTCGCCATAAAACGGGGTAATATTAAACACTAACTGGTAAAGCGTCCTACCTTTCGTGCTAATCCGGCGATAGCGGGTAATCTGCACCTCCGTCTCCGTGTAATCATACCCCACGAACTCCTGAGTATCATCAGCAATCAACTCCACCCAGTCATCCGTATTCACGGCTGCAGCCGAACGAGAACGCTCTTTCTGGGCTTCCATCTCAGCCTTAAACTCCCGACGATTAACAACCAAGCCGTGTTCTTTCAGAATCAATTCGGTCAAATCCAACGGGAACCCGTAAGTATCATATAACTCGAAAGCGATATTTCCCGGTACGGTCAAATAATCTTCGGCCTTGGTTTTCTCGATAATCTTATCCAGTAATTTTATACCTTTATCTAAGGTGCGCAAGAAAGCATTTTCTTCCTCTTGTATCACCCGTTCGATCAAAACCTGTTGAGCGGATAACTCCGGGTAATGTTTTCCCATTACCTCGATCAAAACCGGCACCAACTTGTACATGAAAGCCTCTTTTTGATCCAGGAAAGTATAAGCGTAACGCACGGCACGACGCAATATCCGGCGAATCACGTAACCCGCTTTCACGTTCGAGGGCAATTGTCCGTCAGTAATTGAAAAAGCAATCGTGCGCAAGTGATCGGCAATCACCCGCATTGCCACGTCAGCGGCTGCATCCTTACCATACTCTTTCTCGCTCAAACGAGCGATCTCGTCGATAATGGGAGTAAACACGTCCGTGTCGTAATTGGACGTTTTCCCTTGCACGGCCATACACAAACGTTCGAATCCCATTCCCGTATCCACGTGATGACTCGGCAAATTCTCCAAACTACCATCCGCTTTCCGGTTATATTGCATGAACACCAGGTTCCAGATCTCGATCACCAACGGGTTATCCTTATTCACCAGATCACGCCCCGGTTTCAACTTACGCTCCTCTTCCGGACGCAAATCAATATGAATTTCCGAACAAGGACCGCAAGGCCCCATATCTCCCATTTCCCAAAAATTATCTTTCTTATTCCCGTATAGAATCCGATCTTCGGGCAAATACTGTTTCCAGTATTCCAACGCCTCCTTATCTTCCTCCAGGCGATCCTCTTTACTTCCCTCGAACACGGTAGCATACAACCGGTTCTTGTCCAATTTCATCTCTTCCGTCAAGAATTCCCAGGCAAAAGCGATCGCTTCCTTCTTAAAATAATCCCCGAACGACCAGTTCCCCAACATCTCGAACATCGTGTGATGATAGGTATCATGTCCCACTTCCTCCAAATCGTTATGCTTCCCGGAAACCCGCAAACATTTTTGTGAATCGGCAATCCGTGTTGCCTTGGGACGTACGTTCCCTAAAATAATATCTTTAAATTGATTCATCCCGGCATTCGTGAACATCAGGGTCGGGTCACCCTTGATGACCATCGGAGCCGAAGGTACTATCGTATGTGATTTCTTCTCAAAAAAATCTAAAAATCTCTGTCTGATCTCTGATGACTTCATACATTCAAAATTTAATAAATACATCCGCAAATCACGAGTTTCACGTTATCATCCTATCATGTATACCGTTCCTCTTGCCTCTCTATCACTTTGATCTGCCTTGTTTACCAAGTTGCAAATTTAGATTATTTCTTTAACTTTGCATCGCAAACACTATTTTTTATTAGTAAACTATGCGAAAAGCAGGGTACCATTTTAATTCGGACACGTTATCATTTGATAAAATAGAATCATCTTTAAGAAAAACACTTTGGAGATTATTCAAAAAATTCTTTTCTAGCTTCTCGCTGGCCATCGTCATGTTATACCTTGTCTATGCGTTCATTGATTCCCCGAAAGAAAAACTTTTGAAACGGAAATATGAAGAAGTTCTTACCCAATACAGCTTATTAAGCAACAAAGTAGAACACCTGGACAACGTACTGAAAGACATGGAGGCCAGGGATGACAACATCTACCGGGTTATTTTCGAAACCGACCCTATTCCCTCGTCTATCCGACGAGCTGGTTCGGGAGGAGTTGACCAGTACGAACACCTCCGACAAATCGACAACGCGGACCTGATCATCGGGACTGCCAAGAAGATTGACGAATTATCCAAAGCGATCTACATTCAAAGCAAATCTTTCGACAAAATCGAAGAACTGGCCAAGAACAAGATCGACATGCTGGCATCAATTCCCGCGATCCTTCCGGTCTCGTTAAAAGATAAAAGCACTCACCAAGTGACCTCCTCGTTCGGCTACCGGATGCACCCCATCTACAAGACCCTTAAATTCCATGCAGGGATGGACTTCACCGGAACAGTAGGGACCCCGATCTATGCCACCGGCAACGGGGTTGTCGTTGAGAGCAAATTTGACAAAGGCTACGGCCGTCACGTCATTATAGATCACGGATTCAGCTATAAAACCATGTACGCTCACATGGAGAAAATCCTGGCAAAAAAAGGCCAGAAAGTGAAACGGGGAGATGTCATCGGGTACTTGGGGAGTACGGGGCTTTCCACGGGCCCGCACCTTCACTACGAGGTCAGGAAAAATGATAAAGCAATCGACCCTATCAACTTCTATTTCAACGACCTTACCCCCGATGAATTCGAACAACTAGTCGAAATAGCGAATAACACGGGCCAAAGTATGGACTAAATCAATTTTCAATTGTTATGACAGAAGAATCATTAAAGTTGTATTACACCATCGGAGAAGTGGCCGATATGTTCGGGGTCAACACCTCCCTGATCCGATTCTGGGAGAAAGAATTCGACGTGATCAAACCCCATAAAAACAAAAAGGGAAACCGTCAATTCACGAAAACCGACATTGACAACTTTCACCTGATCTTTCACCTGGTCAAGGAAAAAGGAATGACGTTAAAAGGAGCCCAGCAACAACTTAAAAACCGGAAAGCGGAAACCGAATCACATTTCGAAGTCATAAAACGCTTGAAAGGAATAAAAGAAGAGCTATTATCCATCAAAAACCAACTCCCGTAGCAACTCTGTGATTTAATGATTCCCGATTAGGTGATTCCTGCCACTCGGCTCTTATGCTCTCTTTTTAATCACTTAATCATTGAATCGACAATCACTGAATTACTCGGAGCATAGAATCGGCAACCACTAAATTATTTCATTCAAATTCTAAATTTCAAGCCAAACATGCACGTAAAAGACATCATCTCGCTCATAGAAGAGTATGCCCCTCTCAAATTACAGGCCAGCTTCGACAACTCCGGGCTTCTCTGCGGGGATCCTGAACGGGAAGTGACATCCGTGTTATTATGCATCGACGTCACGGAAGAAGTCGTTGAAGAAGCCATCGCCAAGGGACACGACCTCATCATCTCCCACCACCCGCTCATATTCGGGGGACTCAAACACATTACTCCCGCCACCTACGTGGAACGTTGCGTGATCAAGGCAATCAAACACGACATCACAATTTACGCCTCCCACACGAACATGGATGTCGTGACTAACGGGGTGAGTGGACGTATGGCCGACAAACTCGACCTCGTTAATCGTCAAATCCTTCAACCGGAAGGTGATCCCCTCGCCGGGAACGGGTTCGGGATCATTGGTGAATTACAGCATCCTGTTGAAAGCATGACATTCCTACAACAAGTGAAAGAAATATTCCGGTGTGACCGGTTGCGTTACACGACTCCACACCTCCCGACCATTCAACGGGTTGCCGTCTGTGGAGGAGCCGGAGCTTCGTTCTTTAACCGGGCATTGGCAAATCACGCGGACATCTATATATCCGGGGATTTCAAATATCATGACTTTTTCCTCACGGAAAAACGCGTAATTATTGCCGATATCGGTCATTATGAAAGCGAACAATTCACAAAAGAGATATTTTATGAGATACTTACAAAAAAAATATCTAAATTCGCGATTCAGTTTTCTGAGATTAATACAAATCCGATTAAGTATTTATAATATATGGTGACGAATAACAATGAGAAAATGCAAGAGCTGACAGTTGAAGAGAAACTGCAGAACCTGTATGAATTACAACGAATTGACACCGAGATCGATAAAATCAAAACGCTGCGGGGAGAACTACCTTTGGAAGTTCAAGACCTTGAAGACGAGATCGCGGGATTAGAGACACGTATCGACAACTTGAAGGCTGAACTAAGCGAGCTTGACAAAACGACATCCACCCGGAAAATGGATATCAAGAAAGCCGAAGAATCTATTAAAAAATATAGCGAACAACTGGATAACGTTCGTAACAATCGCGAATACGACGCTTTAAGCAAGGAAATCGAGTTCCAGAAACTAGAAATCGAATTACAGGAGAAAAGAATTCGGGAAGCCTCGAAAGCAAAAGCGGAAAAAGACGCGCTTATGGAAGAATCCAAAAAGCGTTATGAAGACAAAGTATCCGACCTGGAAGCCAAGAAAGGCGAATTGAATGATATTATCAACGAGACGCACAAAGACGAGGAAACGTTAGAAACAAAATCAAAAGAATTGGCAGCCACCATTGACGAACGTTTATTAACGGCATACCGCCGTATCCGTTCCAACGCCCGCAACGGTCTGGCCGTCGTTACCGTTGACCGTGACGCCTGTGGAGGTTGTTTTAACAAAATCCCGCCACAAAGACAGTTGGATATCCGTTCCCGGAAAAAGATCATCGTCTGCGAGTACTGTGGCCGTATCCTCATTGATAAATATATCTGTGACTACGACGGTTCGCAACAAAAAGCAGACCTTGAAGCTCTTCTCGATGCACAAAAGAAAAAAGGAAGAAGACTTAGAAAATCAGAAGAATAAAAACAAGGCTGCTCGACAAAGCAGCCTTTTTACGAATATATAATTTTAATCTGAATTAAAATGATCCCAACAAACTACGATCCGCAAACGAGCGAAGAGAAATGGTATCAATACTGGTTGGAACATCGGTTTTTCCACTCCACCGTTGATAAAAAGAGAACTCCGTATTGTATTGTTATTCCCCCGCCTAACGTCACCGGTGTCCTGCACATGGGACACATGCTGAATAACACGATACAGGACGTACTCGTCAGACGCGCCCGTTTACTTGGTAAAAATGCTTGTTGGGTTCCGGGAACCGATCACGCTTCCATTGCCACGGAGGCCAAAGTTGTTGCCAAACTGAAAAGCGAAGGTATCGAGAAAAGAGACCTTTCCCGCGAAGAATTCTTGAAACATGCCTGGGCATGGACCGAGAAACACGGAGGGATCATCCTCGAACAGTTGAAACGACTGGGAGCTTCCTGCGACTGGGACCGGACTTGTTTCACGATGGACGAGATCCGTTCGGCCAGCGTGATCCGGGTCTTTATCGACCTGTACAACAAAGGACTTATATATAAAGGTGTTCGTATGGTAAACTGGGACCCGGCAGCCAAAACAGCCGTGTCGGATGAAGAAGTTATTTACAAGGACGAACACAGTAAATTATATTATCTCCGCTATAAAATAGAGGGAACCGAAGACGAATACATCATCATCGCCACAACACGCCCGGAAACCATTCTAGGAGATACTGCCGTATGCGTGAATCCCAAAGATGAACGTTTCCGCCACCTGGCCGGGAAAAAATGTATCGTTCCCCTGGTAAACCGGGTAATTCCGATCATCCAGGATGAATACGTGGATATGGAATTCGGTACCGGAGCATTGAAAATCACCCCGGCACACGACATCAACGACTACGAAATCGGATACAAACATCATCTGGAATCCATCGACATTTTCAATGATGATGGAACCTTGAATGAAAACGCCCGCCTTTTCGTGGGTAAAGACCGCTTTGTCGTACGTCAGGAAATTATCCCCGAACTCGAAAAAGCGGGAAACCTCGTGAAAATCGAGGATTACAACAATAAAGTCGGTTATTCTGAACGTACCAACGTGGTGATCGAGCCGAAATTATCCATGCAATGGTTCCTCAAGATGAAAGAACTGGCAAAACCGGCCTTGGATGCTGTCATGAATGACGATATTCTCCTGACACCGGCAAAATACAAAAACACGTACCGCTACTGGATGGAAAACGTGAAAGACTGGTGTATCAGCCGCCAATTATGGTGGGGCCACCAGATTCCCGTATATTACCTGCCGGATAGCAACGATTACGTGGTAGCTTGCAATAGCGAGGAAGCCGTAAAACTCGTGAAAGAGAAATTCGGTAAAGACATTCCGGCAAATCAACTCCGTCAGGATGAAGATTGCTTGGATACCTGGTTCTCTTCGTGGCTATGGCCGATCTCCGTATTCAACGGAATCCTCGAACCGGAAAATGAAGATATCAAATATTACTACCCGACAAATGATTTGGTATCCGGCCCGGACATCCTCTTCTTCTGGATGGCAAGAATGATCATGGCCGGATACGAGTACCGCCACGAGAAACCGTTCTCTAACTTGTACCTCACGGGAATCGTGCGTGACAAACTGCATCGCAAGATGTCCAAATCCCTTGGAAACTCACCCGATCCGATCGACTTGATCAATCAATACGGGGCTGACGGGGTACGTGTAGGAATGCTATTGTGCGCCCCCGCCGGAGGAGACTTGCTATTTGATGAAAGCCTCCCGGAACAAGGACGTAATTTCACGACCAAAATATGGAATGCTTTCCGCCTGGTCAGCAATTGGAAGGTTGCCGACATCGAACAACCGTTACACTCCAAACTGGCCATCGAATGGTTCGAGCAATATTTGAACAAATGCAAGGAGACCCTCAACACGCAATTCGAGCAATACCGAATTTCCGAAGCACTCATGACCGTGTACACCGGATTCCGAGACGAGTTCTCATCTTGGTTACTGGAAATCATCAAACCGGGATTCGAACAACCGATCGACCGGACGACTTACAATAAAACCATTTACCTCTTCGAGGAAATGTTGCAATTGCTCCACCCGTTCATGCCATTTATCACGGAAGAGATATGGCAGAACCTGAGGGAGCGGAAAGATGGCGAGAGTATCATGGTATCCGTGATGCCAACACCCGGAAAATACGACGAAAACTTCCTGAGCACGTTCGAGAACACGAAAGAAGTCATCGCTGGAATCCGTACTGTCCGCAAGCAAAACAACATCGCTTTCAAAGATGCCATCTCTTTAAGAGTAAAGAGTAACGACCGCTACCCCTTGCAATTCGAGAGTATCATCTGCAAAATGGGTAACATCAGCGATGTCGAAATGGTTGCAGACCCGGTAAAAGGAGCCTGGAGCTTCATCTGCGACACGGTTGAATACTTCATCCCTGCTATCGGGGAAGTCAACACCGAAGAAGTCCGGGCAAAACTAGAAGCAGACCTTGCTTATGCCCAAGGGTTCCTCGCATCCGTGATGAAAAAACTCGGCAACGAGAAATTCGTGAACGGGGCCCCTGCCCAAGTAGTTGAAAACGAACGCAAAAAACAAGCCGATGCCGAAGCAAAAATTAAAGCAATTGAACAACAATTAGCCGAATTGAACTAAAACATCGCTTATAAAATACGCAAGCCGCCCGTTGGAATATCGGGCGGCTTATTTTTTTTATTCCAACTTTCACAATATCTCTCGACCATTATCGCATCCAAACAAATGGATATGAGTCACTTCCGCTTGCATGTAAATGAAAAGGAAAGGAACAGGATAAGGCGTATTTAAAAAAGAATGCATCACAAATATTTATTGAGTTACTGATCAGTACCTATAATAAACTTATAATCAAATTATAAACATCCTATATAAACCTTATTATAATAGGATTTATATAAGGTAACTATAGGGTTCGTATAGGGTTCATGAAACTACTGAACAAGTAGTACACAATAATTACAGACGTATTCAGGTACCAAATTTACATATCTTCTACATCCTTCGATATTTCTCAGAATAGAATCCCTACAAATTTTATAAATTTGAGACTAAAAGGATGAAATATTCCCATCCTGCCGATCGACAGGACAAGTCAAAGATTTTCCCTCAAAATATTCAACGACGATTCAACTCGGCTTGGATCTCATTTATCACGCTTTGGGGGCGTAACGGATATTCCAATACCCTGTTCGTCACGTTTCCGGCCTTATCTATAATTTTATACGTCGGGTATCCATGCACCTCCATTTTCTTGACAATCATCTGCTGTTGTAGTGGAGGCAAATTATAATGCACGATATTTTTTCCCGTAAGATTGAATTCTTTGATAACATTTTTCCATGCCTCTTCGGGTGAGCTATAAGCAAAATACATGAATATCACTTTCTCGTTCTCGAACACCTTCTCAATATCACCCATCAACGCCAACATATCCTTACAAGGTTCACACCACGATCCCCAAAAATCGAACAAAATCACATTTCCCCGATAAGGTTCAATCAAGGCTTGCCAGAGAGAATCTGCATCCAAAATATGACTAAATCGCTCAACATCAATCAAACTGGCTTCGTGAGCTAATTTTTTACTAGCGATTTTCTGGTAAACATCGCTAGCTTCCTTCACCTTTCGATTCAATATAGGATTCGAAATTCTAGTGTCCACTAATTTCATCATCCCCGGTGCCAAAGACTTGTGATCATACTCCATTCCAGTCACGAACAATCGGGTATAACAAAGCTCCTTCAATAAGACATCGGATACCAGCGTGTCATAGAGCAATAACTCGTGTTCCCGGGTCACGACCTCCTCCAATTCCCATACCTCCGGCAAAGAGCGATAGGTATTCATTTTATCATAAAGCATGGCCTTATCCCCCACGGCCACCTGAAACGCACTCGTGTCCGTAATTTGCTGCCGGCTCAATTCCGTCATCTTCCGGCTAATACGTTCACAAGTCGCGATATCTTCCGTTGATAATTCCCCAAACATTCCGCCCTCCTTCAACCTCCTTAACACCTCATACAAACGATCATCTGGCATATAAACCAACCCAATCCCATCAACATACCTATATTTTTGACTATCTACATAACCGGTATAATCCCGCAAGAATGTTTGGTAATCCCGAGTTATAAAATAATACAAGGATTCATTCACAGAGAAATGAGTATTTACATATTCCATGTATCCCGGATCAAACCGTTCGTGGCTCCCGCGCAAATTAAACTGGTTTTGCATCAACGTCGCCGCAAACCGATATTTCCATTCATTTTCAATGGACTCTTTGCATCTCTTCGAAAGATTCGGGTATTTTCCACAAATAGAATCCAAAAATGCTACCGATTTCAAGTAATCCGCCTCGGCCAAGCGCAGGAATTCCATATCCGAACGGGCGATCTCCCTCAACTCGTACATATTTCTCATCCATAACGGATAAGGGAAACACGTATACTCCTGATGAAAACGAGCGTTCTTTCCCATGAAAAGCACATCCTTTTTCCCGTTAATCATCTCTTCCTTCGAAACATCCGGGAATACTTTCCAGTCCGAAGCATCTGCATATAACAAAACCGTCTCCCCGGGTTCTACAATAATATTTTTCCACATCCGTCCCCATTCCAATAAAACTCGTTGAGGTGCACTCACGACAAAACGAAGCGTAAAGCGCCCGGAAGAATCTACGGGGGCAACAATTTCACCTTCCTCTTCTTCAAGCAATCCATTATAGCCACAAGTAAACGTGTACCCTCGCAACGCCGGGTGAGTCACCTTGTCGAGGTTACGAATATATCCGCGTATCGTGACGGTATCGGTGATCACGAGAGGTTTTGAAAACGAAACGGTATCGACTCCTTCCCACGCAACAAAGTCTTTGCCGTTGCACGGATGGAATATTTCGCCTTTCTCATTATCACGCACTATAGAAATATTTCCATTCTTACCCTGTCTGATTTTAAGAACTATCGTCCGGTTACCATTTTCCAACACGACCTCCGTTTGTTTCCTCCCGAATTTTACACGTTTATATTTCCAGAAATCCGAGAAAGCAACGGCCCCATCTTCATAAAAACCATACTCCCAAGCTCCCGTTCCGGTGTTCGCCCAGTTACCCAAAAGATTACTCTCTATAACTTTCTGCCCCATAACTCCCGAAGAAATCACGAATACCACCACAAAGATCATCCACTTCCCCAAGCTTTGATAAAAATACATGCAAGGACACGCCGCCGATTTCAGATAATTCATATACTCACATTTTTGTTTTTCCTTCACCCGAAATCATCCGGGTGAAGGCTATAAAGGTAATAAATATATTTTTATCTCCGTTTCGGTTTGGCTTTCAAATCGGGATGACGCATGTCATACACCTTTTTCCCGTATTCCGGGGTTGTAACTAAATCGGTCGGGATTTGTTTCCCCTCCTCCAAGGCTCGCTTCAACAAATATTCCAAACCTTGCACATAATAAAAATGAGGCATGGCATCATCCCGATCATACATATTGTAGGCAACATATCTCAAAGCTCGAACTTTGTTCGCCAAGGTTTCATAAGGCAAATCTTTATCCGTGTATTCCGGGGACACTCGCACGTGGAACACAAGCGATTTCACGAACTTGTGCTGGTCGATCGACGGGTCAGCCTTCAAACGCTCGACCTCGGCAAATGCCTCGTCGTACTTTTTCTGGTTGAAAAGATCGGTCATTACACGCATTTTGATATTAAAATCCTTTCCCTCGAAATCGCATAATCCTTTTGTAAACTGAACTGGGGCATAAGATGTTGCCTCCGTTAATTTCTCGTCTACTTCCTTTTTACCGAATAATTCCGTGAATCGCACGTAATTATCGGAAACTTCCTTCAAATAAGGATTTTGGTATCCCGTGATACATTTACGGTATAAATTCCACACATCCGCATCGGTCAATTTCGCCCCTTTAGAGATCAACTCATCGAAATATGTCTGCACCTCCCGGCTTCCCGTTGACTTTTTGTAACGGATGTAATTTTTCAGAAAATCCAAATCATATTTTCCCTCGGTGTATTTTTTATCCATATACACGGATCCCAGTTTCGGGTTAATCCCCCCTTGGGCATCATAAAGAAAATCTTCAACCGGTTTGTTGCTCCCGCTACGATGTACAATCTCCTGATTCTTCGGATTCACGAAAATATAGGTCGGGTAAGAATTGACGGCATAACGTTTGGCCAGTTCCCGCCCCTCGCCTTTTTCCGCGTCAATCTTCAAACAAACAAAATTCTTGTTATATACCTCTCCCACTTGCGGAAGCACGAACACGGTCAACGACATATTCAGACACGGGCCACACCATTCCGTGTAAAAGTCTACAAATAACTTTTTCTTCTCCTTTTTTGCCAAAGCGATCGCCTCATCCCAAGTCCCGTGAAAAAAACGAATCCCACTATCTTGGGCTCTCAACGAGAGTGAGAAAGCAAACAACACGCATAAAAAAATAAACTTTTTCATTAATTTCAAATATTAAATTTACCCTACCGACAAAGCGCCAGTAGGGTAAATAATTCACAACACTCTGTTATTTAGAAACTTTTTTGAAAGCACGAGCATAAATATATCCTAAATATTCATCAGCACTATCACCATATCCTACCTGTTTCGTGGAGTAGTTATAATTATAAAACAATTTTCCCTTTCCACCTGTTTCCGTGGTCGAAGAATACAATGTCTTTGCAGAAAAATCCCAATTTGTTGTATAAACACCCAATTCTTTCATTTTCTCCTGTATAACAGCCACGTTAGAAGCAATTGCTTCCAACTCTTTTACGGCAGGTAAATACCACCCTGAAACACCTTTATAAGAATACTCTGCAGCCCATACAAATGCAGAATTCGCAGCAGACAATGATAAATTCAAAGCTTCTTTCCTTGCTATCATTTTAGCAGTATTCCCTTCTCCATCATATTGATCCGGGGTTTCAAAATCATTACCAAGTCCCTCTCCATACCAAACATTTCCATAGGAATTAGGACCTTCAAGATTAATGATCTTCGCCTCCTTGATATTCGCGTTATTCACCCAACAAACCACACCTACCGGTTCGAAATCGTCGTTATAGTAAATATCTCCCACTTCGAAGTACTCTTTCGGGGCTTTCAATTCATAGGAAATCGTATCCTTTGCAGTCTGCCCGCCAATAGATACGGTCAAAATCATTTCTCCTTTACGGTCGATATCTCCGAAGAAATCAACCGGGCCTGTCATACTAACGGTTTTACCGTTCAACCGATAATTCCAACCTTTAGGCTCACCGGTAACGGTCAATTCCGCCCCATCCGTATAGTTAATACCAAATTCTATTTTCTCCCCGCACTGGGCAACAATCTCGTGGGTCTCGCTTGTCACGAAACAATTTACGGTTTCCTGATCCATCGGGTGAGCCGACATAAACTCCCACATCAGGGTGGTACATCTCACGACATTAATACCATGTCCCTCTTCAAGTAAGGTATAAATTTCCAAATCAGCATTTCCTCCATGCCACACGCGGGTATCCACGGTTTTATACTCTTCGATCTCAAATGCTTTTGCAGTATAAACCATGTCAGCCGGGAAATACCCGCCGATCTTTATCGCCCAGTTTGTCATGTTTTCCAACACGGCAGAATGAATAACCGTCTCGTCGATCTCGCCCGCAAACACACGAATCGGAACTGCCCGTGCCGGTAACGGTTCGTCATCCCCGAACTTCATCTGTCCCGCACGCGGGGTTATAGCTGCAAATTTCTCCGAACGATAGAATGCCAAAACAAAAGAGAAAATGGCACCACTCGACTGCCCGGTGGAATAAACCCGTTTCGGATCAACGGACGGGGTGCTTTTGCCAAAGAAATCCAGCATCGCATCCACGAAAGGTAAATGGTTCTCGCTATTCTGCCAGTTCACCGCACCGCTACCATCCGTTTGCGTCACGACCTCTCCCGCCGGGAAACACACAATACAATTCTCTCGTGTTGCCAACTGGCACAAAGCATTAGTCTTCGACAATCCCTCCAACGGGTCTGAAGGAAGTTCATCACTTTTAAATTCATAACTCCCGTGAAATTCAAAAATCAACGAAATGGGCTTACTCGTCACCAACGTTGAAGGCATGAAATACTTGAACCTTCTCGGCACGACAGTCCCGTCCGGCTGTTCGACATCCAAGGTTATTAAATGCACCCCCGGAGTCAACACGCCATCCACGGGAGGTTCTTCTTCCCCACCGCCGGGGGTAACACCTTCCACATCCACCTTTTCCTTCTCTTGGGATTCATAAGAGCTGTTGTCATCCACGCAGGAAAACAACGCCAAAAAAGGAACGATCAATAAAAATAAATACTTTCTCATAATATCCTATATTAAGTTTTCCGACTTAAATATTATCTTTCAGTTCACCCTTAAACATACCATCACGCCAATGCGTCTGGTATTTGATCTCCACGTCTACCGGGATTCCGGAAATACCCTTGTAAGATTTCCCCTCGTTATACTGAACGCCCAACGTACTACTGTTCAGGTCAAAGTACAACAAATCACCCTTTGCTTCTTCCCCGGCAGCCTCCGTGTCATTCCCATAACGCGAAACACCTAACAAAAGAGTTTTCTCTGTCCGAGACACGCAAATATCCGTGATAACGGCAGTTGCATCATAACCGAGATCCGTCAATTTCGCCACCAGATTACGAGCATTCGGGGCCATACCACTCTGGATATCCAGTAGATTGTAGAGGTAAAGACTACCGTCCGTCACGAAGAACATGTAATTCGTGTATTTCATACAGTAGAATTTCGTCGTCGATTTGATCAAGTTACCGGCGGCAATATCTGCAACCCATTTCTTCGTGGTATTTTTCTCGTTTTCCTCTTCCTTTCCGGTTTTAAACAATACCAGACGACAATTATCCCCGTCATTCAACACGGCCACGCAGGCATCGTCTGCCATATTCGTGGCACTCCCCCACAACAGATTGTACCCTTCAAAATATTTAAAATCGGCCTTTTTAATCTCCTTCACGCCACCGTAAGCACTACCATATACAAACCGACCATAAGTTTTATCAAACAAAATAAGATCACCACAACTATAACCCATGTTAATCAGGGTAGGCGAATCGGCCGTCGGGTTCATCCCATCCCAGAAACCGAAAGCCGAAAGCACTCCTTTATGGGGACTTTTACTTTTATACGAATAACTTGGGGTCCAGATACTAGGAGCCAAAACCGCTGTATACAAGGTTCCTCCAGAAATCTCGGCAAAATATGTCATTTGTTGAAATGAAGCACCATAGGGATTACCCCTCCAGATAGAAATTCCCTCTTCCACTAAATATTGACTTTCGTATCCCTCAATATCTGGTGGTGGATAAGAAGCCAGTCCGGTGTAAGCCTCGCCCGTCAAGTAAGGGTTCAGCGTGTCCTGCATCAACGTACTCTTATCCAGCAAACTCACCCGGTTATCCGCCAAAACCATCATCCGGCCATAAGCGTTCACGAAAGGTTGGCAACGACTTGCCTCGGCATACAAAATCCGTAACTGTTTCGGCTCGACACCCAGCGGGGCCTCGTAACGATCCATGAAATAATTAATCGCCCAGTTTGAAGGTTTATCCAAACGCAGATAGGACAACTCCGCCCGTCCCTGGTATTTACTCAACACCGTGATCAGATCGCCTGCCGTGGAAGAACTCACGTTCAACGTGAAACGATGATACTTTTCGACCTCGGTTTCCTTGTCCTTAACCACGAATCGGCATGACCGCTCTCCCGGCACCATATCCACCTGTATCTCCAAGTTATACGTCTCGGCTAACTTCCGACCGGCAGCCTCCCAGCGATACGTGAAACGTGACGTGTCCTCGTACATCGTTCCCTTCAAGACGGGGTAAATACGCAAACTATCGTCCACGTCTCTGGCATACGAGGCTTCGATTCCTTCCACCGTGATCTCGTTGATCTCCCGGTAATCGTAATTTCCCTTGTCATCATAGCATGCATAGAAAAACAATGCCATGACAAAAAAACAACATATATTCTTCAAATTCATAATTTATCAATTATTTTTCAACATCCTATTTCTCGACTTCCTGCATGTAAGTCAGGTAAAGGCGCATACCTGTCTCGTCGTCGTACGTGGGTACGTTTCTCAAATAGCTATCCAATCCTTGGGCATACGTTCTCCCCTCGTTGTTCTGGTTGAACGAGCAATTCGATTTGGCATAATCCGCATTAAAAGAAATCAGGATACGCCATTTCTTCGGGTGGAAATATCCCAATCCCCCGTGACCTGTCCACCAGCTTGGTTGGGACAAATAATCGTTCAACAACACTCTCATACTGATCCCGCCCCGTAAGCCCAGATCGAAATCCTCGCTTTCCTCCAACCGCAAATACAAACTCTCGTTTTTGGGATTAGCGAAACTCTTACTCAAATGATCCCGGTAAACCACGATACGCAACGTATCCGTCAGTTTATCGGGACGGAATGTCTGCACCTCCGGGAAGGCCTCGTAATGGGTTCCTTCCACGGCAGTCGTGGAATCCGCCACGATTTTCACGTTATAGGTACGTGCCTGATCCGATCCCTTACCCAAGTACTCCATCACGATTTTCGCCGTGTCCACGTGAATCGTATCACTCAACAAACCGAATGAAAATACCACCGAATCCGTGTAAACACGTTTGTTATTCACCACGGAAAAGTGCTTGAACTGAATCCGGTCTTTCCCCTCGTAAGGGTAATCTATATCCTGATCGCACCCGGCAAACGAGATTATGATATAGATAACAGCAAACAGGTATATTAATTTACTCATATTTCTACGTATTAAAAGATTAATTCTATCTATGTCCGTCTTCTATCTCGGCATCAGGCATCGGGAACACGTACACCACATCCGAAGGTTCAATGCTTCCATCTGCCGAACCGGTCTCGATTTTCAGATTATTCCGTTTCATCACGTACCACATTTGTCCTTCACCCAAGTATTCCCGGCGCATCTCGTCCTGAATCGACTCTTTAGACAGGTATTGCAGATGCACGTGATTCCGAATCCGGTGGTCACGCAACATGTTCAAATACTCCAAAGACACATCCGAATCCGTGTCAAAAGAACACTCGGCCACGATCAGGTACATCTCGGAAAGCTTGATCATCGGCATCTTGCGGAAAAAGAGATCCGTGTTAGCCATGTAATATTTCATGAAATCGCCCAAGTTAAACCATTTCGAATACCGGACATCATCATTATTCCCCTCGTACCAGTTATAATAACTTCCAAACGGTAACGGTTTGGCTTGCGTGGCTCCATCCTTTTTCTCATCACGATGTAACTTCTCGCTGTAATCCTTCAAATCCTTGTTGCGCAAAGAAAAGATATGTTCGTCCGAAAACAACACGTCCGTCGCTGCCTCCGTCTGGTCCACGCTGGAAAATTCAAGCAAACGGAACTTACCGCTCTCGATCACCTCTTTCGCGTAATCGACAGCCTTCACGTTATCCCCTTTTGCCTGATAAGCCCTCGCCAGCATGGCTTTCACCCCGTACAGGTTTATCCGGGCAACATATTTATCCGCGTCATTCTTCGTATCCAACGTGTAGGGTACGGTAGAAACAATCGGGTCATTCGCCAGCAAGGTTTCCGCCTCTTTCAAATCGTTGATAATCAACTGCACGATTTCCTCAACCGTGTACATCGGGGGTAAAGCAACCCCGAACTCCTTGTTATAAGGAATTCCTTCCGTCTGGGGTGAAAATTTCACATCCGGACAAAACAAACGATACAAGTCAAAATGCAGGAATGCCCGCAAAGCCAACGCTTCTCCGCGAACCTGATCCCGGTCGGTCCCGGTCAAAACTCCCGCGTTTTTGTCCGCCCAGTTCAAAATATTATTAGCGGCAGCAATACAACTATACAAATTGTTCCAAAAGGAAGCAATCGTACTTTTCACAGTCTTGTCCGTATATTTAAAGTCCTTGAAATACGTGTAAGCGGTACCGACTGAATTATAGGAATAGTACTGCCCCATCAAATCCACGTACTCCATCGTGAGAGCCTGACCGTACATACTCTTCCCGGCCATCTGGCTATACACCCCCGCCAAGGCCTCCTTAAACCCTTCGGTTGTGCTGAACAATTTATCCTCGTCCACCTTATTTTCCAACTCCACATCCAGCCATTTATTGCAAGAGGTCAACGAAAACAACAAACAAACCATTATAAATAACTGTGTCTTCATATATCAGTTTTTAAAATGTTAGATTAAGCGCGAATGAAAATGAACGTGCGAAAGGATAAGACGTTCCCCGTTCCTGTTTGATACTGGAAATGCGGAATACATCCGTCATGGAGAAAGTCAGCTTACACCGTTCTATAAAAGTTCTGGTTAATATGTCTTGCGGCACGTCATAAGAAAGAGACAGGCTGGAAAGATTGATAAAATTATTATCCTGCACCAAGCGGGTCGTTTGATACAAATCACTCGTGTCGTCTATACGCCGGAACATGGCGACATCCCCCGCTTTTTTCCATCGGTCGTACAGCACACGTTTATCCGCGTTATATAGCGGGTCGGCTCCTTCCACCTTCGTGGCCAACGTGGTATTGTAAATCTTAGCCCCGTACTCGTAATTGAATAACAAATAAAGATTAAACCCTTTCCAGTAGAAATTCGTCTGGACATTCCCTTGGAATTTCGGGTTCTCATCTCCCACTTCCACTTTATCGTTCACGTCATACTCGTAAGTCAACGAACCGTCTTTCTTGATATAAATCTCGTTACCGGTAGCCGGGTCGATCCCCAGAGAACGTACCACCATCAAGGCACTTTGGGAACGTCCCTCCTCGTACAAACGGAACATCGTGGTATCCCCCTTGGAATTGGTGGACTTCAACGCTTCCTCGTTCATTTTTTTCATGGCAGTAGACAATTTCCGGATCTCGTTCTTATTATGAGCCGCGGCAATCGTCACGTTCCACGTCATATCCCTAGAACGATCATTAATCAGGTTAAAGCGCAAACGGGCTTCAAAACCTTTATTATCAATTGATCCCATGTTCTCCTTGTAAGAAGAGAATCCGGTAGAGGGAGCCACATCAATGTCCAACAACAGATTTTGCGTACGTTTCAAGTAAGCATCGAAATTAACCACGATCATATTTCTCCAAACACTTGCCTCAACACCGGCATTGTATTGCAGGGTATTCTGCCATTTCAGCGACGGGTTACCATAAGCGGAAAGCACCGCACCGTAAATACCGTTATATTCCGAGGTACTTTGGTACAAATATTGAGTTAACGCCTGATCCGACGTGAAATTCGTGGTACCCGTGCTACCCACGGAAGCCCGAATCTTCATGTATCCCGTTCCCGTCCAGAAAGATTCCTTGTCCAGATTCCAGGCAGCACCTACCGACCAGAAAGGAGCGAAACGGGAATTACGCCCGAACTTGCTGGAACCGTCCGTACGGAAAGAAGCATCCAAGAAGTAACGATTATCATACCCCACGTTCAAATTGGCAAAGAAACCCACCATCTTCGTCTTATCGTAACTTCCCGTGGGTTTCGAATCTTTCTTAAACTGTTGGGCATACTGGATATTCTTCAACCTGTCGCTCAGGAATCCCACGGCCGTGAAACCCTCTCCCGTCAAATTCGAAGTAGAAAGCTCGCTACCGATACCGGCGCTCACCGTGTACTTGTCAGCGAATACATTGTTGTACATGAACCGGAGATTCGCGTCGAAATTAATCGTCGTGGAATTACTGATCGTGTAACTTCCCTTCTGGTTCGGGTCTGTCTGCGTGTCAAATTCCGAAGACTCCGCCGAACGATATTTATCATTCTTGGTTATATTTTTGGTCAATGCAGCCAATCCCTTGATCTGGAAATGAGATGTTACCCGCCATTCGACACTCAGATTATCCTTCACTTCCGTGTAACGATTATAATCCGTGTTCGGTAAAGTGGCATCCAACAAAGGATTTTTCAGGTTATTCGATGCAAACCGACGGATAAGTTCTCCCGTTTCCGGATCTTTCTCCCGTTCGTACGGGTTCAACTTCGTGTACTGGGAGAAGTCCCCGTAAGGAGAATTTTCACCTTTCACGTCATCCACGTTCAAATCATTCGTGACAATCAATTTATTATCTAAATTGTAGTTCAAATTTATCTTGGCCCCCCAACGCTCGCGACCGGAACCTTTCATAACTCCCTTATCCGTATCATATTTCAAATCAACCCCGTAACGCATGTGTTCGTCACCACCTTCCACGAAAACACTGTAACGCTGGTTTACTGACGTACGCAACGGCTTCGACAGCCAATACGTGTCTACCCCGCGTGCGACCTCTTCCAGACGACTATTATACAACTCGTCTTTATTCATCTGTTCTTCCAGACCTCCTTTACTCGTGTACACTCCCGCCAATTTCTCGTACTGCAACTTCTCACGGGCATTCATCAAATTATAATCACTCAAATCCGGTGCTGAAATATCATAGCGAGCGTTCACGGATACCCGTAACTCCCCGGAACGAGGCCGGACCGTCGTGATCAGGATAACCCCGTTGGCACCTCTCGACCCGTAAAGGGCCGTGGCCGAAGCATCTTTCAAAATAGAGAACGCCTCCACGCGGTTCATATCCAAGTCGTATACCGTGGTAGCGGAAACCTCGATACCATCCATGATATACAACGGGGCATTCGGGTTAGAACGAGAATCGTCGGCTGAACTTCTCAAATCAAAACCATTCTCACCTCGAATAGAAATCTCCGGTACATGGTTCGGGTCACTACCCCATTGATTGTTCGGGAGCGTGCGCACGGAAGGATCGAACGCCGAAATGGCCTGCAACATATTTAACGATCCCACTTTCCGAAGTTCCTCGCCTTTCACGGAAACCTCCGCTCCCGTGGAACTCTGTTTGGTGCGATTGAAATATCCGGTAACGACCACCTCCTCAACCTCTTTCGAGTCCTCTTTCAATACCACGTTAATCTCTTTCTGGTTCGTAAACTTCACCTCTTGGGCTATCATCCCGACAAAAGTGAACACAAGAGAGGCATTTTTCTGATCCACCCATGACAATTCATACAACCCGTCGATGTCCGTGGCCGTACCGATCGCGCTGGACTCCATTCCCGGAATCTTCACGACCACGGTAACACCGGGTAAAGGATTTTTCGCCTCATCCGTCACCTTTCCTTTCACCGTCACTTTTTTCACCGTGTCGGCCGCAACAGCCTGTTGTTTGCTGGCAATCACCATAATCACATCCCCGTCGAAAGTACATCTTAATGTTGTTTCATGAAAAACATCTTTCAGTACCTCCTCCACGGCCTTATCCTTCACCTGCAGGTCAAACCGGGCAACTTTTGCCACGTCCCGGTCATTGTACACGAAACGCAAACCTGTCTGTTTCCAGATTTCTTGAAATAACGTGCTTACATCACATTGATATAAGTCCAACGTCACAGTCTGTTTCTGCGAGAAGCTATTGGCGGAGGCTCCGAACACAAAAACAAACATACAAATCGTAAATAATCTCATGATCTTTGTAATTTGAGAAATTTTTACCCCTGATAAGGCATAAAGTCCTTTCAATTTCATAAATTTGTATTTGAACATTAAACAATAGAATAGGATCAAGCCATATTTGTTACCTATTCATTTACTAATTTCAAAAGGTGAAGGTGGTCGCACACCCTCATCTTTTTTTATTGCACACTCACATTAATTACTACTGATTATCACATTTTTCCCCTGTATCTTAAAACGGGCTTCCGAAATTTGTTCGAACTTGGAAAACAGTTTCCCGACATCTGAGAATCGCTCCAAGTTTCCCGACAGACGTATATCCCGCAACCCTTCATTAGCATAGAACACGTTCAGATCATACCAAACGGACAATTTATTCATGATACTCTCCAGGGACTCGCTTTGAAATATAAAATTACCCTCCCGCCAAGCCACATGGGGCTGCACGTCTACATCCGTCAGTTCGAAACGACCTTCCACCGTACGGTAATCCGCCATTCGGTTCGGGGTAAGTACCACGTGTTCTCCCGCACGATTTCTCAAATCCACGCTTCCCTCGACCAAAACGGTCTTGATACTTCCCTCCGCGTAAGTGTTAATATTAAACTGGGTTCCAAGTACCTGAATCCGCACCTCGTCGACATGCACGATAAAAGGATGCAAGCTATCGGGTTTCACATCGAAATAAGCCTCACCCCTCAAAAATACCTCCCGTTTCTGCCCGGCAAAGGCCGTCGGGTAAGATAATTCACTATCGGAATTCAACCAGACAGCCGTCCCATCCGCCAAGATCAGTTTAAATTCTCCCCCGCGAGGAATAACGATCCGGTTAGAAAGTGTTTCTTCTTGCTGTTGTCCCCCGGTCACCCGATAGGCAATTCCCTCCTTTCCGTCAATCTCTATCCGGGTTCCGTCTTTCTCTTTCATGACTCCCGTCTGCCCGTCAACATTCACCACATCACCGGAGGCCATGTAAAGTACCGCCTTCGATTTACCCGGTTCAATTTTCTCCGTCACGTACACGGGTTCATCTTCCGGGAGCATCCACAATATTCCCCCGACACTGAACAACACGATCAGGCATGCCACACTCCAATACAAAACCCGCAAACGACGTTGCCGTGCCTTCACTCGCCGATGCGTCAGAGAATCATGTACCACCGCATTGGCACGCATCCCCCATTCCATTTTTAGGTGAAACATCTGAAAATCTTTGTAATATTCCGCATGCTTTTCATCAGCCGCAATCCACTCCCGCACCAGCACTTTTTCATCGTCATTCATTTCTCCTAACACGTAGCGCATTAACAAGAAATCAATATCCTCTATCTCTCTCATTAAACGATCGTTTAATGAGAGTCACCTATCAAAAAAACAAAATGTTTGGAAAAAAAACAGCAATATTGCTAATTGCTTAATTATGATACATAAAGAAAATACAAGCGACCCCAATAATCGCTCTAAAAATAAGGCTTTGAAAGAATCATTAAACGATCGTTTAATATCTTTTTATACACCCTCCTATATATAGTACAAGCTAAAACAAAAAATCATTGAATCAAAAATCAACTTTTTTTTCAAAAAAAATCCTTCACGCAAGAACTTTCTCATTTTCAGCGACAAGAGAACGATATATCGAGAAAAGAAGTATCACATTTTCGTTCTCTTTGGAAACCTGTCTTAACTTTTTCAACGCATTTACCAATAACGTATTCACCGTGGCAACCGAAATATTCAGCATTTCCGCGACCTCTTTATATCGCATCCCTTTCAAGTACACGCATTGTACAACCTCCCGGCTTCGTTCGGGTAATTCTTTTATTGCTTTTTCTACCTTATATATGATTTCCTCTTTAAAATTATCATACTCCTCCCACGGCTCATCAAAACAAGCCAAATCGCAGGCATGTCGTAAAGGATCTGTTTTTATACTCGCGTTTAAAGCCAAATTACGCACGGAAACATACAAATAAGATTTCAACGTGGAAGGTAAAAGTTTCTCGCAAGTCCTGTTTTCCCACAACTTAACAAAAAAATCCTGAACCAAATCTTCGGCTTGACTGACATCATGCAAAAAAGTAGCTCCCCACAGGACCAAAGGCTTATAATAAACTTCAAAAAGACACGTTAGTCCCTTAGGGTTTCTCTTTTTTAGTAATTCACATATTTGAATATCTTCTTTTAGCATAATATCACCATTAACCGCTCCCCGCAAAGGTATAAAATTTCCGCACTTTAACCATATTCAAATAAAAATCACACTTCAACAATCAAGGAAAAAACATTTAATAACACATTCGCACAAAAAAGCATTTAACAAAGCGCCCGAAAAAAACAATTAACCGCATGGCAAACATTGCATATATCGAATTCGTATTATATTTTAGCATTTGAAATATAAAACTCAATTACTTAATATATGAAAAGGATGATCTTACGCCTCACATTCATCGCGCTGGCATTTTTACTTCTTTCGCGCTGTGCCACGGTGCCACTCACGGGCAGACACCAACTTATTCTGTTCCCAGAGGATCAAATGGTATCCATGAGTTTAACCTCGTACAGCAGTTTCCTGAAAGAAAATAAACTCTCCACTGATGCGGTAAACAAACAACGCATAAAAAACGTGGGAGCCCGTATTTCCAAAGCCGTGGAACAATATCTGGCGGCAAACGGCTTGCAGGATCAGATTGCCAACTTTCAATGGGAATTCAACCTTGTTGCCAGCAACGAGCCGAACGCATGGTGTATGCCCGGAGGGAAAGTCGTTTTCTACGAGGGGATTCTGCCCTATTGCCAAACAGACGCGGGAATCGCTGTCGTTATGGGACACGAAATCGCTCACGCCGTCGCCCACCACAGTAACGAGCGCATGAGCCAGCAAGCCCTTATCCAGTACGGACAGGCCGCCGCAACTGAAATTCTGGGACACAACCAAAGCGACACGAGAAAAGCCCTACTTTCTGCCGCAATCGGTATGGGAACCAACGTGGGAATCACACTCCCGTTCTCCCGGAAACACGAGTACGAAGCCGACCACCTAGGACTTATCTTCATGGCAATGGCCGGATACGATCCCAACGAGGCGGTAGCTTTCTGGAGTAGAATGGCCAATGCCGGAACCGGAAAACAACCCGAATTCCTTTCCACCCACCCGGCCGACGCGAATCGTATTGCCAAGCTGAAAGCCGCCATTCCCGAAGCAATGAAATACAAAAAGAATTAAAGCAAATCGCATACACATAGAATAATCAATACATTAGCTTACACATATTCGTTATCTCTTCGATATACTATCGTCAAATACTCCTCTATAGAGACGAAGATATATCGAAAAGATAACGAAAAGATAACGAATATATGTAAGACTTGAAGAAGTGGAAAATATATCATAAAACGACAAAAAACGGGCATTAATTTACCATTTCCCGTTATTTTCAATGATAAAATTTCTACTTTTGTTGAATCATATCAATAAAGCATTATAGTATCATGGAAAACAAATTAACGATATACAACACGTTAAGTCGTAAAAAAGAATTATTCGAACCTATTAACCCTCCTTTCGTGGGATTATATGTCTGCGGTCCGACCGTGTACGGGGATGCACATCTCGGTCACGCTCGTCCGGCAATCACGTTCGACTTGTTATTCCGTTATCTTAAATTCATCGGGTACCATGTAAGATATGTACGCAATATCACGGACGTGGGGCATCTCGTGAATGACGCGGATGAAGGAGAGGACAAGATCACCAAGAAGGCCCGGTTGGAACAACTGGAACCCATGGAAGTCGTGCAATTCTACACGAACCGTTACCATAAAAACATGGAACAGTTGAACACGCTTCCCCCCAGCATCGAACCGCATGCCTCCGGCCATATCATCGAGCAACAGGAATTAATCAAGCAAATCATCGAGAACGGGTATGCCTACGAAAGTCAAGGTAATATCTATTTCGACGTGGAACGCTACAATCAAAAATATCACTATGGTAAACTTTCCGGCCGCAAGATTGACGAATTATTTGCCAATACCCGGGAATTAAGCGGACAACAAGAAAAACGGAACCCGTTTGACTTCGCCCTGTGGAAAAAAGCTACTCCCGAACACATCATGCGCTGGCCGTCGCCCTGGGGTATCGGGTTTCCCGGCTGGCACTTGGAATGTTCCTGCATGAGCCAAAAATATCTGGGAGATACATTTGACATTCACGGAGGTGGGCTAGACTTGCAATTCCCGCACCATGAATGCGAAATAGCCCAAAACGTAGCAGCACAAGGCCACGAATCGGTGAAATACTGGATGCACAACAACATGGTTACCATCAACGGGCAGAAAATGGGTAAATCATTGGGCAACTTCATCACGTTGGATCAACTCTTTGCCGGAGACAACAACGTGCTGGAACAAGCGTATTCGCCCATGACCGTGCGTTTCTTTATCCTGCAAGCCCACTATCGCAGTCCGCTGGACTTCTCCAACGAGGCCCTGAAAGCCGCGGAAAAAGGATATCAACGACTGATTGCCGCTATCGCGCAATTAAATCGGTTGAAAACGTCCAACGAGAACACGGTTGACGTTGACACGCTAAAAGCCAATTGTTTCGAGGCCATGAACGACGATCTCAATACCCCAATCCTCATTGCCCATTTGTTCGACGGGGTCAGAATGATCAACTCGATTGCTGCCGGAAGCGAAAAGATCAATACCGAGAACTTGGAAACCTTGAAGAACCTGTTCCATAGCTTCGTGTTCGATATCCTCGGACTGAAAGGAGAAGATGATTCAAGCGCCAGCAATCAAGCTTTGGGAAAAGTTATCGACGCCATGATGAACGTGAGAAAAACAGCCCGGGCAAACAAAGATTGGGCAACCTCGGACAGCATTCGGGACGAGCTGAAGAATGCCGGAATTCAAATAAAAGACACGAAGGACGGCTACGAATGGAGCCTTGAATGATTTTAGATTTTAAATTTAGAATTTTAAATTGCAGATATAAATTTCATAATTTAAAATCTACAATTTAAAATTCAAAATATTATATATTATGCCTTTTCTCTACTACATATTACTTTCAGTTCTACTTCTCTCCGCCTGTCAGAGAGAAAAAAAGAGCAAAGAAAATCAAAACGCGGTCACATCAGTAGATAATGCAAAAAGTCGCAACACGGGTCCCAAGTACGTGAAAAGCGTGCAATTCGTTTACCCGATGAAATTCGACACCTGCCAGTTCAACGAGGAACTCAAAATAGTATACGCGAACAACAAGCATTATAAAATTGATTCCGCCCATTTGTTCTTCAACCAACAACAAATAGCCACTCTCGACAGTGCCACAAGAGAATACGTGTTCAAAATCCCTAAAGAAAAATGTGGAACCAACACGTTGAAAGTAATAGCGTTCCACCCGAACAATAAATGTGGTGTCGCCACCCAAACATTTATCGTGAAACCGGATAAGGCACCGAAATCCCTTTCATATCAACTGATAAAAACATACAAACACGACACGGACGCATCCACGCAAGGACTGGTATATATTGACGGGATCATCTACGAAGGGACCGGGATCAAAGGTCACTCCTCCCTACGTAAAATTGATCTGGAAAGCAACAAAACCTTAGCTACCTTAGGCTTGGACAACCAATATTTCGGGGAAGGTATCACCGTTTATAAAGATAAGATTTATCAACTCACGTGGACTTCCCAAAAAGCATTCGTGTATGATCTCGCTTCATTCACGCTTTTAACGACATTTGATTATGCCATGCGGGAAGGCTGGGGACTCACGACCATGAACGACAAACTGGCGATGAGTGACGGTTCCCACAACCTGTACCACTTGGATCCGGAACTCTTTAGCGTGATCAAAACCGTGGAAGTATACGACAACAAAGGTCCGGTAGTCCACTTGAATGAACTCGAATATATCAACGGATATATTTGGGCCAACGAATGGCTCACGGACCGGATCGTGGTGATCGACCCGCAATCCGGAGAAGTCGTACAGGAGTTACTACTCCCGAACCTGCTCACTGCGGCCGAAAAAGCTAAACTGGATCAAAATGACGACGTGTTGAACGGTATCGCGTACAACGAAAAGAAGGGCACGATTTACGTTACAGGAAAACACTGGCCGAAGTTGTTTGAAATAAAAACATATTAATTTTAAATTCTAAAAAAAGTTATGGTTGACGTAAAAATCGAGCCCTCTTGGAAAGAACTCTTAAAAGATGAATTTGAGAAACCTTATTTCTCCGAATTGATTCAATTTGTAAAGAACGAGTACAAGACCACCAGAATTTACCCCCCGGGAAAACTCATTTTCAACGCATTCGACCATTGTCCTGCCGACCAGACCAAGGTCGTGATTCTCGGTCAAGACCCTTATCACGGTCCCGGGCAGGCACACGGGCTTTGCTTCTCCGTCCCGGAAGGCATCGAGCAACCGCCTTCATTACAAAATATCTTCAAAGAGATAAATAACGATCTCGGTCACCCGATCCCCACCTCCGGCAACCTGGAACGCTGGGCAGAACAAGGCGTGCTTCTGTTAAACGCCACCCTAACCGTAAGAGCCCATCAAGCCGGATCACACCAAAACAAAGGTTGGGAAACCTTCACGGACGCAGTCATCAAAGCGATATCCGAGCAAAAAGAACACCTCGTGTTCTTCCTGTGGGGATCATACGCCCAACGCAAAGGAGCCTTCATCAACCCGCAGCGACATTTGGTGTTGAAATCCGTTCACCCTTCACCACTATCGGCTAACCGGGGTGGCTGGTTCGGGAATCACCAGTTCAGCCAAGCAAATACCTATTTGAAATCTCACGGCTTAAAAGAAATAGAGTGGTAAAACACTCTATTTTTTACCCGTGAGATTTCAAATCACAAGTTCATCTTTCCCTAACTTGTAACCCGCAACCTGCAGAGCCGTAGGCTCAACCTGCAACTTGAAAATTCTCCGAGTTTTCAATCTCCGCAAACGTTTGAAATTTTTATCCGGATTCCTTGCAAATCTTTATTTTTAATATATAACTTTGATGCACGAAATATAAATATAACAGCTATGGTTAATTACAAAGACTTAGGACTGGTTAATTCCAGAGAAATGTTCAAGAAAGCAATGGAAGGCAAATACGCCATACCGGCTTTTAATTTCAATAACATGGAGCAAATGCAAGCCATCGTTGCAGCTTGCGTGGAGACAAAATCTCCTGTTATATTACAAGTATCCAGTGGTGCCCGCAAATATGCCAACCAAACGATTTTGCGTTACATGGCACAAGGTGCGGTAGAATATGCCAAAGAACTCGGATGCAATATCCCGATCTGTCTTCACTTGGACCATGGCGACACTTATGAACTGTGCGTGTCTTGTATCGAAATGGGCTTCTCATCCGTGATGATCGACGGATCGGCTCTTCCTTACGAAGAAAACGTGGCATTAACCAAGAAAGTTGTTGAATACGCTCACAAATATGATGTTACCGTAGAAGGAGAACTTGGAGTGCTGGCCGGAATTGAAGATGACGTTGTTGCCGCTGCAAGCGTTTACACTAGCCCGGATTTGGTAGAAGATTTCGTGAAGAAAACCGGAGTTGACTCGTTAGCCATCTCGATCGGTACTTCTCACGGGGCAAACAAGTTCAAACCGGAACAATGTACCCGGAACGCAGACGGAATTCTCGTTCCTCCCCCATTACGTTTCGACATCCTCGAAGAAATCGAAAGAAGAATTCCCGGATTCCCGATCGTTCTTCACGGATCATCTTCCGTACCTCAGGACAAAGTCGCCACGATCAATAAATATGGCGGTGCGTTAAAAGACGCCGTGGGTATCCCCGAAGAACAATTACGCAAAGCAGCCACTTCTGCCGTTTGCAAAATCAATATCGACTCTGACGGTCGTCTTGCCATGACCGCAGCCGTTCGTGAAGTATTTGCAACGAAACCTGCAGAATTTGACCCGCGTAAGTATCTCGGCCCCGCCAGAGAGGCTTTAAAAGAATTGTACAAGCACAAAACGATTAACGTTTTGGGAAGTGCGAATAGGGTAGAATAAAAAAAAGGGGCTTAATAAGCCCCTTTTCTTTGAAAAAACATTAACTTTGCGCCCTATTTGGATTTAATACCATAGGAGCAAGATGCAGAAAATTAGAAACATCGCGATTATCGCGCACGTTGACCACGGGAAAACCACATTGGTCGACAAGATGATTTTTCAAGGAAACTTATTCAGAGAAACAGAAAATACGGGTGATCTATTGCTGGATAATAACGACCTGGAGAGAGAAAGAGGGATCACCATCCTAGCCAAGAACGTCTCAGTTCATTATAAAGATTATAAAATCAATATTATTGACACCCCGGGCCACGCCGATTTCGGAGGAGAGGTTGAACGCGTGTTAAACATGGCTGACGGAGTATTATTGCTGGTTGATGCTTTTGAAGGCACCATGCCTCAAACGCGTTTCGTGCTTCAAAAAGCACTTGCCTTGGGCAAGAAACCGATTGTAGTCGTGAACAAAGTCGATAAAACGAACTGTCGTCCCGACTTCGTGTACGAACAGGTATTTGACTTGATGTTCTCGTTAGACGCCACGGAAGAACAATTAGATTTTACCGTAGTCTACGGTAGTGCCAAACAAGGTTGGATGTCCACAGACTGGCACAAACCCACGACAGACATCACCCCGTTGCTTGATGCGATCATCAAAGATATCCCGGAACCCAAAGTACAGGAAGGGACTCCACAGATGTTAATAACTTCACTGGAATATTCCTCTTACGTGGGACGAATCGCTATCGGGAAGTTGACCCGCGGGACATTAAAATCCGGGATGCCCGTCACGCTGTGTAAAAGAGACGGTGTCACCTTCGTGAAGACAAGAATTAAAGACCTCATGACCTTCGAGGGAATGGGAAAACAAAAAGTGGAAGAAGTCCAATGCGGTGAAATCTGTGCCCTTGTCGGAATTGAGGGATTCGAGATTGGTGATACCATCGCTGACTTCGAGAACCCGGAAGCCTTGGCTCCTATTGCCATTGATGAACCGACCATGAGCATGTTGTTCACCATTAACGACTCCCCCTTCTTCGGACGAGACGGGAAATACGTGACCTCCCGCCACATCAAAGAGCGATTGGATCGGGAATTGGAGAAAAACCTCGCCTTACGGGTTGAACCGGGCCAGTCTGCCGATTCTTTCATCGTGTTCGGACGTGGTGTACTTCATTTAAGCGTGCTAATCGAAACCATGCGCCGTGAAGGTTACGAATTACAAGTAGGACAACCGAAAGTTATTATTAAAGAGATAAACGGGGTTAAATGCGAGCCCGTTGAAGAATTAACCATCGACCTACCGGAAGAAGTATCCGGTAAAGCTATCGAGATGGTTAACCGCCGGAAAGGAGTCATGACGAACATGGAACATCGTAACGAGCGGGTACACCTGACCTTTGATATTCCCTCCAGAGGAATCATCGGTTTAAGAAGCAACCTTTTAACCGCCACTGCGGGAGAGGCGGTTATCGCCCACCGTTTAAAAGGTTTCGAACCCTACGCCGGGGATATCGAAATGCGTACCAACGGTTCGCTGATTGCCATGGAAACGGGAGATTCATTCGCCTACGCGATCAATAAACTACAGGATCGGGGCAAATTCTTTATCACCCCGGGAGACGAGGTATATGCAGGACAAGTGATCGGGGAAAGTACCCGTCAAGATGATATCGTGATCAACGTTTGCAAATCCAAAAAATTGACAAACATGCGAGCCAGCGGTTCCGACGAGAAAACAAATATCGCCCCACCTATCCTGTTCAGCCTGGAAGAAGCTCTCGAATATATCAAAGAGGATGAGTACGTGGAAGTAACCCCCAAAGCGATGCGCCTCCGCAAGATTTATCTCGACGAGAACGAAAGAAAGAGAAGAAACAAAACCATAGAATAGGGATCTCGATACAAGTCCCTGTTTATTGAAATAACTACCTCCTACACAGGAGGTAGTTATTTTTTTATCCTTACCATTATTCAAAAATAAATTGTATCTTTGTTGAGAGTATCGCAAACAAGCTACAAATGGAACAGAAAGACAGGTACATTCGTTTTGATTGGGCGGTTAAAAGATTACTGCGTCAGAAAGCTAATT
>OGIE01000138.1_pt1 | contig 99513 bp, 64 predicted proteins | sample 1571581 | NCBI WGS metagenome assembly OGIE01 (sample SAMEA2582021, study PRJEB24529) | metagenome | biome: Human gut stool | place: China | collected 2011
TATCAGGGCTCGTTCGGGACTTCCACCCTATAGCGTACGCCCATGCTGGGCGTACAGAAAACCGTTCCCTCTCCTCACGGAGGTGGAACGGCACAGTCAATAATACATGAAAAAACGCTATTTAGAGAGAGTCTCTACAAATTTGGTTCTTGAGGATGATCTTGCGGTTGAAGCGGTTCTTGCGGCTGACGCATTTCCTGCCATTTTGCATATTGCTCTGCCGTCAGAATTTTCTTTATCTTCTTTTCCTTTTTAGCAGTAGCCTTTTGCTTCTTTTCCGCATTGTCCTTGCTCATTGCAGGACGTTCACCGCGAGTTCCCACAGGTGGACGGCCGCCACCCATTCCGGGGCCCATTCCGCCACCCATCGGCGGGCGTCCGCCTCCCATGCCGGGGCGTTCACCCCGTTGTTCACCTCTTGGCGGGCGTTGTCCTTCTCCTCTTTCTGCCATTGCAGCAAAACGTTCCTGTTGTTCTTTCAGGTTCAGTTTGTACAATTTATCATATTGTTTGTCGGTCAGTTGCAGGCCGTCTTTCATCCGGTCCGTCATCTTCCTGGCGGACTTTTCGGGTGAGGGCACTTCACGGGGCAATTGTTTCTTTTCTTGCTCCTGCGAAAAAGCCATTCCGCACATTAGGCAAACAGCTAACAAACACAATAGTCTATTTCTTTTCATTCTGTACCAGCTTTTTATTCCGATGCAAATGTAAGGGAGGGAAAGGAGAACAGAAAATAAAATCTACGAAAGGGGAGGTTTTGTCGACGAGGTAGTCAAGGGGACAAGAATATCAGAAATAACAAAGGGGATTAATCCAATAGCATCATAAGCCCTACACTTCTTATCGTTTTTATCACAATGCGGGGTTCTTCTTCCAGATACTTCCGTATTTTAGACATGAACACATCCAGGCTACGCGATGCGAAATAATCATCCTCTGTTTCCCAGAAGCGACTCAGGATGGCACTTTTCTTCACTGCATTATTCCTATTTTCGTAAAGAAGTTGTATTATTTGCGCTTCCCTGATAGTTAGTACTCTTACATAACCAGTTTCATCATTCCGCAAAGTGGCATGCTTGGTATCCAGCAAATAGCGCCCCATCCTGCAATGGTCACTCTCGTTGTGTGTTTTTACTCCTTCTTTCATCTTGAGCAATGCATGGATATGGGCATCCAGCTCTTCGGGAACAAAAGGTTTCTTTACGTAGTTATTCACCCCTATCTTATACCCTTTCGTCACATCTTTCGGCGAGCTCATGGCCGAGGCAAACAGGATAGGTGTATCGCCATCCGTTTCACGAATACGCTCCACCATCTCATAACCATCCATCACCGGCATATCCACATCCGAAATAATGATCTCCGGATGGTGTTCTTCCCAAGCTTTTAATCCTTCGGCTCCATTGGTTGCCGTAAAAACTTCATAGCCCCCAATCACTTCCTGTAGTCCACTCTGCACAATATAAAGCAAAGTCGGGTCGTCTTCTACTACTAACAATTTAATCATAGTTTTCCGTCTTTATTGGTATATACAAAATAAATTCACTGAATTCTTTTTCAACACTATTCACAGTCACACTACCCTCATGGGCATCCATCACCTGATAGACATAATTCAGCCCCAAGCCAAAACCGGCAACTTTGCCAAGCCTGGAACGCTTAAAAGCTGAGGCACGTTCAAACTTCTCAAAGATATGTTTCCTATCTTTTTCTGAAATGCCGATACCATTATCATGCACTTTGATAAGGGTATGAGTAGCATTATTGAGTGAGCTTATATCTATTTCAACCGATTCTTCAGAGTATTTGATAGCATTATCTATCAGATTACTGAGGGCTTCTTTCAGATATTCTTCATCAGCACAAACTTCTTTCGCCTGCAAATGAGTAGTGAAATGCACCGGTTTGGCAGATTTTACAGTAAACTTCTCTATCAAGTCCGCTATCATAGGCTCCAACGGAAATACTGTTTTCGCCATTTCCAGCTTATGACTCTCCAGCTTAGAAAGCGTAAGTACCTTATTTGCCAGATTTAGCAAATGTCCACTCTCATCTTCTACTATGCAGAAATACTTCTCTTTCAACTCAGGCAAATTGTCCATCTTACCACTATGCAAAAGACTCGTGCAAGCCAGAATAGAACTCAGAGGAGTTTTCATATCATGTATCATAGCATAAGAGAAGTCTTCGCGAACTTTGGCTATCTTGTCCTGGCGGATAATAATCTTAATTTGGTAGATGATACAGGCAATTACCATTATCATCATGATGGCAGTCGCTATCATCAAAAGGCCCATACGCTCGAAAATTGTCCAATAAGGATTTAGCAATACAAGTTGAACGCCTTGAGATAAATCTGTTCGTATCGGGAATGGAATAGACTTAACAACATTCCAAGCTGGCAAATCCAATGGATTACTTTTCTGCAAAACTTCTTCAGTCTTTAAATCTATCAAACATATCACTAAAGTTTCTTCAATACTATTTTTCTTCAAGAAAATGGAAGAAGCTATCGAATCAATATCTGCCAATGATATTTCAAGACCTAACTTTGACAAGTTTTCACTGAAATATGTTAGATGAGGTATGGAATCATTAGATGAACCACCGACTATTTGCGTTCCTTTAGGAGTACGATCAATTCTCAATTCAACTTCCCTATTTAATGACTCCTCTAAAGCATCAGAACTTTCTTTAATTACATTATTTCCAACAAGCATAAAAGTATTAAACAACCACATTGCCTGCAAAGTCAATATAGCTATCAAGCCCAGCACTGTAAATAATCTAATATTCCTAACATTATTCATATCGATTGCAAAGATATATAATTATATTCAATATTTAACCTAGCAATAACATTTAAATAACATATTAAAGGAAAAAACCGCAATAAATTTGCAATATCAAATTAAATAAAATATATAACTAACAAAAAACAATCTTATGAACAATCTTATCATTGAATTAAATCAAGAAGAAAAAAAAGACATTTATGGTGGAGCAGAATATGTTTGGGTTTACATAGAAGGAGTAAAAAAGTTAGTAGCGATAAGCGAATAAACTATTAACCTAGCGATAACAAAACTATAACATAAATCCTAAAACAAACCATTTAACTTTGCAACATCAATCAGAACAAAAGAAACAATTTTAAAAAGTAAATTATGAAAAATAAGAAGTATTTAAACGACTTAGATGTTCGGGAAAGCGAACAGGTCTTCGGAGGAACTAAGGTTTATACATTATATATTCTCAAAGATGATATATCCACAACATACCAAGGTAACATTAACATAGCGATAACAAAGCAATAACATAAGCAGAAAAACAAACCACTTATCTTTGCAACATCAATTAAGAAATAAAAGTAACAAACTAAAAAAAAGAGAGTTATGAAGAGCAAGAGATTTTTAAACTTTAATACCCGTTCGAGAGACTGTCCGAATCTTAAAGTATATAATATACCAGATAATTTCTCAATAATACGACAAAAGACTATTAACATAGCAATAACAAAACGATAACATAAACAGTGAAGCAAACCACTTAACTTTGTAACATCAACAAGAAACAAAAGAAACATTTTATAAATAAATTAACAACTAAAAAAGAATCAATTATGAAGACAAAAAAAATGAAAGCGCTTAGCACAAATGAATTGAGAGATGTAAATGGCGGTTACGGCTACGGTTTTGGAATTAATCCAGATAACACAGGACACATAGGAGACTTTCCAAGATTTCCCGAGATCAAAGATCCATTCGATATCGGCAGACCACCGCTCTTCATTTAATAGTTAGCAAGCTCTCAAATTTAAATTATTCATCCAATAATAATGGAGCACAAACACAACACACACGACAAAGGATGAGAGCACTAACTTTAGAAGAATATACCAACACATGTATGGCGGCTGTTACAACTACAGCGAAATCACTAAATCAACCAGCGTATTTGTAACGCCCCATACTTTCCTGAAATAATTTTAGTATTAATATAAAAAATAAACACAGTTATGAAAAAGAATGAAAAGTACATGGTAAAACCATTGAATGAGAAAGAACAGAGAAATGTATCGGGAGGATTTGCAGATACCCGCAGCCCGCTTGATATTCTTAATGAAGAGAAACTGGATCCTTTTAAGAAGCCCGACCGTGGAGAGGACTTCACTAAATTCTGGTAAGGTTCTGTTGATAACAAACACTATTTTAGTAACAATTAAAAAATGAAGAATTATGAAAGATTCAAAGAAAGATGAATTGATACAAGAAATGGGTATCAGTAAAATGAAAGGTATAAGTGGCGGTATCATAATATCACCTATTGCCGGACCATTTATCCCTTTAGAGGTGCTACAGAAAGTATTTGATGCAATTACAAAAGAATAAGTGTGGTCTCTATCCAAAAGAAAATATTCACAGAACAAGTTATCAAACATATATTATTAACAACTTAAAGAAAGAAGATTATGAAAAATTTTAAAGAAAACACAATGATGCAAGAAATGAACTTGCAAGAGATGCAAGAACTAAATGCCGGCTTCATCCCTTTAGTAATTTGGGGAGTAGCTTTCACTGCTAAAACAGTAGCAGGAGCATGTGGGGCAACTTTTCTTGCAGGAATGGGAATTGGCGCTTTAGCCGCCTCTGATAATAACAAATAATTATTCAACATTAAAAAACAAAATTATGAAAAAGAATTTATCGACAGGAATTATCGAGCTCTCAGAACAAGAATTACAAAACACAAATGGAGGTATCGTTTTCTTAATTGTACCAACAGTTATGGCAGTTGTTAAAGGAGCCGCATTGATCGCTGGATCAGGTGTAGCAGGTGGCGCATTAGGATATGGCATATACAAATTGTTCGATTAAAAAAAATGATGTATGAATTCCAAGAACAAAAAAATGCTAATAACTTTTGCTTTTATTGTCTTTCTTATTTGTATGCTAATTGGTGCATATATTGCAAGAAATGGAACTTTATAGTTTCGGACTGCAAAAGATATGAACGATTATAATATTACAACAACTATTTACAGTAACCATATGTAACAAGAAAATAGTCGGCATTTAATTTTAACTATTTTAATACACAAATGAAGGAGTCTCTGCTTAAAATAGAGACACCTTCATTATATATTAGTAACAATCCGTCCCAGCGGATATGTTATCCACCGTTTCTCAAGTATGAGAATTTATATATCTCCGTACCTTCTCCACTCGTCGGAGTAGGTTTCTATACTCTAGGGACAATGCAAGATTAATAAAACAAGATGTATAATATTTAAATCAAAAAACATTATGAAAGAAGTAAAAATCGTCTCATTGACCAACGAAGAACTCAAAAACTCTAATGGTAGAGCAGATCCTATAACAATTGCAGATTTATTACTTACTTACGTTTGTTGGGCAGCAAGCTTCTGCTATGAAATGGGCAAAGACTAATATAACTATTAAAAATGCAGAAAGGCTATTATTACTTATTATAGGATTTATAGTGACAACGTTACCATTTGACACATTTTTATCCACAAGTTTTATAATAAAAAGTATAATAACTGGATTTCTTGCAATAGTTGTAATTATCTTATTGTGTTATCAAGAACGGAAGAATGTTGCAAATTGATAAAGCAACTACTTTGTTCATACTTGAAATAAAAGCTTTATATTATGAGTATTTGTGATTTCCACTCAAAGAAAACGACCAATAAGAAAAAGTCGAATAATCACATTTTTAATAATTATAGAAAATGGACAACAAAGAGAAAGAGTTGGAAAAAGAAATCCAACGTTTAAAAAGAGAACGATTGTTTTTACTTATTTATGTAGGAATAAGTGGCATTATCATGCTATATAACGCAATAATGTAATAAACGGATCATCCGCAATTTCCGACACATAGATTCACCTCAAAAATTACTTATAGGTAGTACGCCAACTACTACTAAGTAAACGATCAACTACCTATAGGTTATAGAATGATTACTTATAGGTAATTGAGACTTCACTTCGCTACCACATACGTATCGCCCTTACATATATGAAAGTCATATATACGATTTTCATATTGCCGACACTATTGGAAGCATCGTTTGCGCACCTGCCGCAACTTTTTATTTCATGGATTTAGTGATAAATATTCTATCGAAAAACTTACTTTTATAATCACATTAACGTATATATTCTATGAACTGCAGGGTCTTCTGAATATACACGGTACTTTTGATTTATATGACATCATACCATAAATAATTATCAGACAAGATTCAAGGCATCTCATTGAGCCAACGACTGATGTTGCGTTCTTCGGCGCTAAACTCCACACCGAGCTTTATCACTTCACGTCCGTCTACCTGATAAGGTATCAGGCAACCTTTTTCGTCAATCTGTTTTAAGGCTTCTTCTGCAGTGCCATTCAACTTGAACTCAAAGACATAGATAAACTTCGGAGTTTTTACAACAGCATCCGCACGACCTCGGGTACTCTTTACTTCGGCCTCGGTAAACTGCCCCATAAGTTTGAAAACAAGATAGAAAACTACCTGATAATGGCGCTCGGTTTTGGCATTCAGTTCGTAAGAGAAATGAGCAAAGAAAGCTTGCAGACGAGTGAGAAAAGAGTCGTAATCCCCACTTTCAAGTTCATTGATAAACTTACCAATATAAAAACCCTGATCGTTATTCTTCACTCCGGTATAGAAAGGCACAAGAAAATCCACAAAACCATAGCGCACTTCATCGTTAGGAAACTCCAACAGGTAGTTGCGAAAACGCTCATCAAAGCCCTTTATCGTCAGATAACCGCTCTGATAAATTAGTGGAATAGGATTATTGGAATCTACCCGATATTCGGAGAACACGGAAGCGGGTGCTTCAATGCCATCAAGTAAGGTACGCAAATCATACTCCGTCTTCTGCAACATTTCAACAAGGAAAGTCGGAGTGCCGGTCTGAAACCAACTCCCCAGCTCCATATTGCTGAATGCATTCAGAACGCTGAACGGATTGAACATACCTTCTCCCCTCGGGTGGAAATGATAGCCGTCATAGTTTTTGGCCAGTGCATCCACCGTTTCGTCAAACGTCAGATTGTTTATCTCACCAAAATGCTCTATTTCTGAGGCAAAGACCTTGCATAGTTCCTCTTTCGTAATACCACACACAGCAGAATAGTAATAATTCATGCTGATATCCTGCAACTGGTTCAAATCACTGAATACACTGACTTGCGAAAATTTCGTGACTCCCGTGAGAAAAACGAAACGCAGATACCGATCGGCGCTTTTCAAAACACCGTAAAAGGCTTTCAGGGTTTTACGATAGTCTTCCAGCAGGTCGCCATTGCCGAGGGCCTGTAGCAGTGGTTTGTCATATTCGTCAACCAAAACAACCACACTGCATCCGGTTTGCTCGCTGGCACGACGGATGATGCCGGAGAAGCGGCCGGAAAGAGTGTTTTCATCAACCCCTTTACCATATTGAAGCTCCCATTGGCTTAGCTGACGACTGAGAATATCATACAACCTCTCCGATGAATCATATTTTTCCGCATTCAAATCAAGATGCAGCACAGGATGCTTTTTCCATTCCGTCTCCATTTGTTCGATGGCAAGCCCTTCAAAGAGTTCTTTTCTCCCCCTGAAGTAAGCCTCAAAAGTAGAAAGCAACAGGCTCTTGCCAAAGCGGCGGGGGCGACTAAGGAGGTAAGGCTTACCACTATTGGCTATCTTCCATACAAGGGCGGTCTTATCCACATATAGATAATTGCCAGTCCGTATATCTTCAAATGTCTGTATTCCGATAGGGAGTTTACGAAGCATATCATTCATCACCATAGTTTTTTCTTTTTAGTGGTTCAAAGTTAATCACTATTTTCGTATTATTCTACTCAGCATCTATTTAACATAGCGATAACATACCTATAACCTATCTTCCGCCGTCAACCCCGTACTTTTGCTTCACAGAAAAAGAGAAAAGTATTAATCATTAAAAACAGAAAGATATGTTATTACCGAACGAATGGATAGAAAACAGTCTTGAGACGTACATCTATCAGCACACCACAAAGTCACAGATTATTTATTGGGTAGTTTTATTTGCCATCACGGTTACTATGGTAGCACTCCCCTTTATTTATGTGGATATTTCCGTACAAGGCAGCGGAGTAGTCCGTCCCATTACGGAAAAGACTGAAATCAAATCGGCCATCACGGAACTCGTTGATTCGATTTATGTTCGCGAAGGCGAACAAGTGAACAAAGGTGATGTCCTTCTCCGCTTCCGCACAAACAGTTCCGACTATAAAATCAACTATCAGACCAATCGCCTGAACGATTACGAAGCACATCTTTCCGATTTAGCCTACCTGTCAAAAGGCGAGCATCCGTCCTCATTCCGTTCTCCGGTCCGCCAACAGGAATACACTTATTTCACCAAAAAGAAGAAAGAACTTGAAACCTCTTTGGCACAAGCCGAGAAAGAATATATACGCAACAAGACCTTATTTGAGAAGAAAGTAATTTCGGAAGAAGAATACGATAAATACTACTTCCAATATCAAAGTCAACAAAACGAACTGGCTTCACTGGTGCAAAGCCAACTAAGCACCTGGCAAGCCGACCTGAACAGCTATCGCAACTCCCGCAACGAAATGAGCACCAGCCTCAAGCAGGAAGTAAAAGACCAGGATATGTACATCGTCCGCAGCCCGGTAGACGGCACGCTCGACCAGTTCTCCGGCATATACCGGGGAAGCAGCATTCAAGCCGGACAATCACTGGCGGTAATCAGCCCCGACTCCACGCTTTGCCTCGAAGTGTACGTCACTCCCCGCAATATAGGCTTTATGAACATAGGCATGCCGGTCAACGTACAAGTGGAGTCCTTCAATTACAATGAGTGGGGCACGCTTCCCGGGAAAGTGAAAGAGATTTCTTCCGACTTCCTGACGGACAATCAAGGCAATTCCTTCTACAAAGTGAAGTGCGAAATGGAACAGGATTACCTGACATTGAAAAACGGACAAATAGGAAAATTGAAGAAAGGTATGACCGTCAGCGCCCACTTCATGGTGACGCGCCGTTCCCTATTCGATCTGCTTTACCAGAAGATTGACGATTGGGCGAATCCAAGGCAATATGCGGCTAATGAGATGATAGCAAAAAACAGTAAGTAAACATTAAGTAGCAAATAATAAAAACAGAAATAAAATGAAAAAAGGTACCAAGATCAAGCAACATGACATCACCGATTGCGGAGCAGCCTGTCTGGCTTCCGTATGTGCCCACTACGGCCTGCGTTTCCCCGTTTCGCGCATCCGCCAATACGCATTCACCGACCAGAAAGGTACAAATGTATTGGGACTGATAGAAGCCGCCAACAAACTGGGACTGTCCGCCAAAGGTGTCCGCGCACAATTCGACGCATTGTACACAATTCCCAAGCCAACCATTGCGCATGTGTTGGTGAACAACAAGCAACTTCAACACTTTGTCGTAATCTACAAAGTGACGAAAACGCACATCACTTACATGGACCCGGGAGACGGACGAATGCACAAAGTGCTGAACGAAGACTTCCGACACGACTGGACGGGCATACTGGTATTGATGGAACCGGAAGAAACCTTCAAAAAAGGAAACCAGAAGACCAGTATGACCAAAAAGTTCCTTTCATTATTGGCACCCCACAAGTCCGTAATGCTGCAAGCCGTTTTCGGTGCACTCATTTTCAGTATTCTGGGATTGTCCACTTCCATTTATGTAGGGAAAATCACCGACTACGTATTAGTAGACAAAAACACCAACCTCCTCAACCTGATGGGTGTGATAATGCTCGTCATCCTACTGTTGCGCACCTTTATCGGAGCCATGAAGAGCATTCTGGCCCTGAAAACCGGACAAAGGATTGATGCCGCATTGATTCTGGGGTATTATAAGCATCTGCTGACCCTGCCACAACAGTTCTTCGACACCATGCGCGTCGGTGAAATCATTTCACGAGTCAACGATGCCGTGAAAATCCGCAATTTCATCAACAACGTGTCGCTCGACCTGGTAGTAAACATCATGATATTGGTGTTCTCCCTCTGCCTGATGTTCATCTACTCCTGGAAACTGGCAGTCATTACCCTGATAGCCGCGCCACTGTTCCTGCTCATTTTCTGGAGCTTCAACAAGCTGAACCGGAAATACCAGCGCAGCATCATGGAAAGCAGTGCTGATCTGGAATCCCAGTTAGTGGAGTCCATCAACTCTATCTCCACCATTAAGCGCTTCGGCATCGAAGAATATGCCAATCTGAAGACGGAAAGCCGTTTCGTGCACTTGTTGAAGAGCACCTACCGCAGCATTTACGGTTCCATCATGGCACAGGGAGGCATTCAGTTCGTGTCTACAGGCATCACAATCGCCATCCTGTGGCTGGGCAGCATTCTGGTCATCGATCAGGAACTGACGCCCGGTACATTGATGGTGTTCTACTCCTTGGTTGGCTACGTCGTTTCGCCCATCGGCTCACTGATCTCTTCCAACCAGACTATCCAGGATGCACTGATAGCCGCCGACCGCCTTTTCCAGATTATGGACCTGGAAAGGGAGCAAGAGGACGAACAGAAAATCATCCTCAAGCCGGATATGATGGGAGATATCATCTTCGAAGACGTTTCTTTCAGATACGGTTCGCGAAAAGAAGTGTTCAACTCCCTGAACCTGACCATAGAAAAAGGTAAAACCACCGCCGTCATCGGAGAGAGCGGCTCGGGAAAAACGACTTTGGTTTCTTTGTTGCAACACATCTACCACATTCAGTCCGGACGCATCCGCATCGGAGAATATGACATTGCACAGATTGACAATCGCAGCCTCCGGCGCCGGGTGGGTACAGTGCCCCAACAGATTGAGTTGTTTGCCGGAACCATCGTCGACAATATAGCACTCGGCGATATGCAGCCGGACATGAAGCGCATTGCCGACCTGATAACCCAGTTGGGACTGAACAGTTTTATCAACAGGTTGCCCGACGGATACATGACCCAGATAGGCGAACATGGTGCATCCCTCTCCGGCGGCGAACGACAAAGGCTTGCTATTGCCCGTGCCTTGTATAAAGAACCGGAAATCCTAATTTTCGATGAAGCAACGTCCTCACTGGATTCCATAGCCGAACGCTACGTGAAGGAAACTCTGGACGCGCTGGCAGGGAAAGGAAAGACAGTCATTATCATTGCCCACCGCCTCACCACAGTGAGATGCGCCGACAACATTGTGGTGCTCGACAAGGGTAAAGTAGCAGAAACCGGTACGCACAGCGAGCTCTACATGTCGGGCGGACCGTACAACAGGCTTTGGAACGAGCAGTTCGCCATGTTCGAATAATCTTAACATAGCGATAACATTTACATAACATTGTTTGGTTCTATATTGTCCTACTTTTGTACCAACAAAAGAAATAGAATAATTAGTAATCAAACAATGTTATTTTTATGAACAAGCTGATTGTAAAATATCTGATAATCGCCGGCCTCCTCATTACCGGCAACGCACAAGCGCAGACCGAGCGATGGACCCTCCAACAGTGTATCGACTACGCCATCCGGCACAACATTGAGGTGAAACAAAGCCAAAACCGGATTGAGAAACTGAAAGTGGAGAAAAGCACGCTAAAGAGCAGTTTCCTGCCGGAGCTGAATGCCGGAACCTCGCAGAAGTTCGACTTCGGGCGGTCGCTCAACCGCAGCAACACGTATGAGGACAGCAATACACGGAGCACTTCTTTTTCGGTAAGTGCCGAAGTGCCCCTTTTCACGGGATTCCGTAGAAGCGCGTCCATATCCCGCAACAAGTTCGACCTGATGGCTGCCCGGGCCGACAAGGAATTAATAGAAAACAACCTGTCACTGAACGTCACGAGTTGTTACTTCCAGATTCTGCTGAATAAGGAAATCCACAAGATAGCCCTGGAGCAAATCCGGCTGACCCAGGAACAAGAGGACAGAACATTGCTTCTGATTGAAAACGGCAAAGCCCCGCAATCTCAGTTATACGACATCAAAGCACAATTGGCAGATGACGAACTGACGGCAACGGAGGCAAAGAACTCGCTCCGCCTTTCACTTCTCGACCTTCTGCAACTAATGGAATTGCAGGCTCACGAAGATTTTGATATCGATTCTCTCAATGAAAACAGTTTCCGGACAGATACCATTATGCCCCAGGCCATCTATGCTGATGCGCTGAGCTGTATGCCTCAGATTAAACAGGCTTACTACTCACTGCAAAGCAGTTCGAAAGCCATCAAGGTAGCCAAATCGGGTTACTATCCTACGCTTTCATTCGGTGCCGGTGCCAGTACGGGATACTACTATTCGGGAAACAGCATAAACCCGTCATTCAACCAGCAACTTCAGAATAACATGCAGAAAAGCGTCTACCTCACACTGAGTATCCCCATCTTCGACCGCTTTTCAACACGAAATGAAGTACGCTCCGCGCGGATAGAAGAGAACAACGCCCGCCTGTCTCTGGAAAATGAGAAAAAGAGCCTGTATAAAGACATCGAAAAGGCTTATACGGATGCCGCGAACGCACTGGAAAAATATGAATCGACCGCCAAAGCCGTCGCAGCCAATGAAGAAGCCCACCGCTATGCGTTGGAAAAGTATGCCGCCGGAAAATCGGCCGTATATGAGTATAATGAGATAAAAATGAAGTTGGCGGACGCTCTTTCGAAGCAATCACAAGCGAAGTATGCATATCTGTTGAAAGAAAGGGTATTGTCATTCTATGCATGCAAGCCCATTGGCGAACCCGGTTTCCAAGGGCAGGAACGACAGTTCCCACGGTAGGGAACAAGCGTTCTTATTAATTGCAAGTCTTGTTAATATATATATTGCAAAAATTAAAATCAATATATCTGTTTTTGATATATAAATCTCACTACGAACAACTTTTTTATAGTCTACAAGCAAAACTATCCCCAACAATAGCAATTGTAAAACAATTGTAGGGAATACCGCCATTTCATACCGGAGAATTCCAATAGGGAAACTAGAAATAATCGGTAAAACAACCAATCATAATCCAAATACGACAGCGATAGACTGTTTCATAAAAGCAGGACTAGTTTAAAAGTATTTTATTTAACAAACAATCGTTCTATAGTCTTAAAATACTTCTTCGACGCATTTTTAGCATTTAGCCTAGATTGCCTATAGTATTCATTCAAGCTTTGATAATAAGCATTATAATCAAATGTCGCCTGTACACGATAAGGATATCTATGTCTACCTCCTAAACCGTCTGTATATCCACAGTAAAACCCATTTGGATTGGCAATAAGAGCAAGATAATATTTACCATGTATCTCATAGAGCGACTCATTGGAATGATAATGTCTTTTCTTAACAACTGAAGGTCTTACTGAAAGCTCAAAAAACATATATGTACGAACAGGAGTTTTGCCTTGCATACCAGCTAACCATCTAGTTTCTTTTATGTTTATTGTTAAGAGGCTATCTAACTTCGCATTATCAGTTTCAGAAAGTTTCACATAGTCTGCCATACCGTTTGTCTCCACAATAAAGGCACCAGCCACTTTGGTTCTCTTTTCTACGTCCAAAGCTTGCACAATATCTTTTCTGAAACTTGTTTTGCCAAGAAATTTAGGTTTCACCTCTGGATTTAAAATAATTATCGTAGAATCTTTTGGTGCAGTTTTTGTATTACAAAACACCTCATCAACATATTCCTTAAATGGCATCTTTTTCCCTTTATTATTAATATCTACAATCATTCTATCGCACAAAGTCACTGCAACCTGTTTATTTCCTTCTATTTGAGCAGCTATATCCCACTTGGACGTTTTCTTCAATACACGCAACAACTCTTCTTTAAGTTCATTACTTCGACAATCCGTTATGAAAAATTTCTCCACTTTCCCATCTTCTGCTACCACATATTGTAGGGTTATAGTATCCGAATAACCATTTTTAAGCTGTTTCGGCACTTGAAGTTTATCATATATTTTTTTGATAAAAGCAACTCTGCCACCAATAGGATACTCAAAAAGTGGAGGCATATGTAATGAAACTCTCTGTATACTACCTCTCCTATTTTCCGGAATATATTGATAAAAATCAATCAGCATAGGTTTATTTATATTTTCTGGTCGAATGCCTGCATAGCCACATCGAGGTGCCCTATTTACTACCTCCATTATTTCTTTCTCAAAAGCAGGATTCAGTGCATTTAATTTACTTGATATAAAAACCTTACCATCCCAAGATGTACTTATAGATAAATGTTCGACTCCCGCCATTCCATATTGATAAGCTTCTTCTGGAAATTTGATATGTTCAAGTATCCAATCAGGAATATCTTCAAGTGTCAAGGCATGAGAATTAAGCTCAGAATTATCAATCAACTTATTTTCTTGGCCATAAGTGGAAAGACAAAAAAACAAAAACATGATAGTCATATATATGTTCATAGCTTATAAATATATTAGGTAACTATATATCACTTTGCACCAAAATATCTCTTTAATTTTGATATTGTAAAGATACGACTTTTTTTTCTATTATTAAACAAATAGAGTAATAATTGATATCAATTCTACAGATAATGCCATTGCCGAAAGAGTGAATGGCGAACCCGGTTTCCAAGAGCAGAAACGACAGTTCCCACAGTAGGAAACAAGCGTTCCCATAAGGAGAAACGAGCGTTTCCATTAAAGGAAACTTGCGTTCCCATCAGAGGAAACTAGAGTTTCTGAGGCTTGGGAACGAGCGTTTCCTACCACTAGGAAACTACAACATATTATATTTCAATCAGATACATCACTTCAAAGCCCATTCTATCTCAAGTGCCTTTATGTTTAAACACGTCCGAAAACAGATCCAAAAGTAGTGCTGACAAAACGCTTGTCGTCACTTACAAACACCTTATCAGCACAACCCTTAAATCCCGATTAACAAAAGGTTTGAAGGCTATCAGTGCTGGAGTGCTGACAAAATCGAAAAAAACTTTATTTGAAACTGAACACTGAGTTTCGAATTAAGCTAAAAGCCCCACTTCAATCCGGCTGACAAATAAAAAGTAGGATAGAAGTTAGTCTCCTCTTTATCCTTAAACATACTATTGGCAAAGCCTTTCAACGTGCGTTTGGTCAGATCGGCAGACCTGAGCCAATTGCCACCTACGCCCAGAAACAGGCATGATTTCTCACCTATCTTGTATTCAGGACGCAGATAAGACCGTATCATGGCGGAAGCATACATCATGGATTTTCCGTCCACATCCATCACCGAAGACATCCCATCCATCTCCATAGCCACCAGCCTCAGCTTAAATCGATTGCCCAACCGCACCGCTCCGGATATCTCCATACCCGAGGAGAGGTTCACATTCACCTCATAATTACCTGAGAGCTGCCAGTTAAGGAAGAACATCGGCATGGCAATCGGTACGCCAAATGAGTTCGTTACTCCTGCTCCAATACCTAAATCCAGATTCTTCCTGCATTTATATACAAAGATGACCGCACCATTCACCAACACACTCTCCCACGTAATTGCATCCGGTGCAGAATAAATACCTCCACCCACACTCGCAATCATATACCACTTTTTTGAGATAGGACGTACGTGCATCAAACTAAGATTAGCGTTCAGCACTTCATCAGGGTGCATATCCGTCAGCATATCCTTATTATTAAGCACCGCATAAGCACCGCTCACCGATGCCGACCACATAATGGGTTGTCCCGCAGCATTCTGTTTCAGAGAGAAAGGTAATGTATAAGCTCCGCTCACTTTAAATAAATCTCCGGAACCCAGTTTATTTCCCGCTTCATCTTTAAAGGAAGATGAAGGCATATACTCCGTTTTAATCACTCCCTGTGCAAAGCTGCCGACTGCCACTACCGAGAGCAACAGAAATGTAAGATAAGAGAATCGTCTCATTGCTAATAAATTAGATTATATATTTATTGCAAAGAAACACGTTTAGAACATCCGGTATAAGTGCTTTCCGACCAACTGCACCAACAACCGGCTGAAATTCAGAAATCAAAAGATAAGCCGGAAAGAGGATTATTCGAGGAAAGGGATTCTTACCGTAAACTCTACACTACTTTCGATAATGGCAATCTCCTTATTATAAAGAGCATATTGCTTCTGCAGGTTTCCCAACCCCACACCACCCCTGTCCACCGAAGTTCGCAGTTGCAGATTATTGGAAACCATTATGCCATCATCCGCCATGTCAATCCGGATAACAAGAGGACTTTTCAAAGTCGCTATATTATGCTTTATTGCATTCTCCACCAGCAATTGCAGGCTGACGGGGATAATCTGCCGATTTCCATATAAATCGCTTTCGCCGATTTCAATGAATAGTGCATCTTCAAAACGAATCTTCTCCAGAAAAATATAACGCTCCAAAAAGGCCAGTTCCTCCTTCAAAGTAACCATCGGACGATTATTCGTCAACAACAGATAGCGATAGACACCCGATAGTTTTTTGGCAAACTGGTTCGTCTTCTCTGCGTCACTATATGCCAGTGAAGAAAGTACATTCAGGCTGTTGAACAGGAAATGCGGATTTATCTGTGCTTTCAACGTCTCATATTGGTATTGAATCTTTTCTTTCTCAACAAGTGCCAATTTCTTCTCTGCCTCCATCTGGCTCTGCTGGTAAAAGAATATCTCAATCAGAAGGACGATCATACAATTCCAGAGTACCACAGGCAAAGACATTTTCAGTATGGCATAATCTTCCGGCCAGGGTTCATTCAGAATGATGGACAGGGCATAATTTGCCACTACACCAAATATACTCACCCACACAGATGCCAGTAGCAAATCGACAAACACCCTCATTGTGTTACTGACACAACTTAGACGCTTATGTACAACGAGGATAATGAGGAAATCAATGACACCTACAAGAATACAAGCAGGCAGATTAAGCAGGTATTGGGTTTCTAAGCTCAAACTCCGGGGAGCATCGGAAAGAAGTTCCGCAACATACTGAAATGCGAACAATGACACTGCAATCAGCAGCACAAAAAGAAGGATATACCATTTATTCTTCATAAGCAGAGAGATTTAGAGTACACCATCCACCCATTTCAGGAAATCAGGAACCCGCACGCGGCTAATCAAGATTTCGTGCGGGCACTCAGGTTGTAGGGTTAACTTCAACCGGCTGTTGAAGTATTTGGATATTTTCCGGATAGAATTGATATTAGTTATACAATTTCGGGAAACACGGAAGAAAGTCCTTTCATCCAACAGTTGCTCCACCTGCTCCAACGTATAGTCCACAATGTAGCGTTTATCGGCGAAAGTATGCAAAAATACCACCTTATCTTCACTATAGAAAAAAGCTATATCCGCCGTCTCCACATAATGGTATGCGTCGCCCTTCTGAATAAGGAAACGGTTCTTTTTGCAATTACTCATCAAAGCACTTTCCAACTGCTTATAATCCGGCAAGGAAGGCGCTTCCATCCGGAACTGCACCATCCGAAGTTGTTCAAACTTACTCAATGCCGCCTGCAAATCAGCTTCCTCCACAGGCTTCAGCAGATAGTCTACACTGTTCACCTTGAATGCCCGGATGGCATGTTCGTCATAGGCGGTGGTGAAGATGACCGGCGTGGTAACCTGAATCTGCTCAAAGATGTCAAAGCTGTTCCCATCCGTCAAACGAATATCAAGCAGCATCAAGTCCACCTGATGATGTTTCAGGAATTGTACGGTCTGCTCCACAGTGGTTGCCCACGCCTCCAACTGATATTCGGGGCGTAACTTCTCCATCATCCGCTTCATTTCTTCATAAGCGAAACGCTCATCTTCTACTAACAGGTACTTTATCATTTGGCTCTTACTTATAGGAATCTGCTGTAAATGTACAGATTATCCTTCATACCCAGTAATGAAAAGATGATTTTCCGACGAAGTGCAGAAATGGAAGGATGAAGTGCAGGTACAATTACCTGCCTTCATCCATCACCACCGAGAATCTATAAGTACCTGACTGCAATGCCAGTGATAGAGTATTTCCTTTTTGTGAATGCAGACTGACTCCTTCCGCCTCTTCCCATGCGGTTCCTCCTTCCTTTAAAGTGTCAGGATGAATGCCGGATAATTTCAGGACAGCAGTAGTATTAGCAGGTATGGTGATTTCCATTTTCAACACACCGGCTTCCAATGTCCAGTCAGAAATTATTTTCCCGTACAGGGAGTTGTAGTGCGAACGTACTTGTTTGGGACCATCTTTTGTAATCCAAGGTTCAATGGTAAATTCCTTATAGCCAGCCTCCGGACGGCGGATACCTCCTAAAGCCTCAATAAACCAACTACCGATATACAAATAGGAACTATGCAAACCCGAACCACGACATTGCCAATCTTCAAAGAACGTACCATTACCATGCTTCAACATATCTCCCCAGCCGGGAAAATCTTCTTTGGTAGCCATCTCAAAAATCAAATCATTACGATGATTATCCAATAAAGTATGCAACAGGAACGAACCGGCAGTAATGCCTCCCCAGAAATGCCCCTCACGCTTCACCAGTATTTCCTGTTCAAGACGTTTCCAGACTTTTGCCTTCAAATGCTTCGGGGGTAAATCGACCAGCAATGCAATAGCAAGATAAGAAGGATATCCATTCACGTAGCTATTATCTTTCGGATTGAAGAAAGTAGCATGCACAGCCTTACGTACTTTTGATGCCCGGTTCCGGTAAGTGGAAGCTGCTGCTTCATTTCCCAACACATCAGCTATCTGTGCAGCAGTTTCAAGACTGTAAATCCAGTGGCAGTTATTGAAGAATAAAGTCTCCCGAGTATCTCCAAGCGCTTTTCCCTGCTTCTCCATAGCCGAACGTTCCGTCCATGCATCCGGCCAAAGCCAGTCGCCCAGAAAACTCCATTTGCCGCCCCAACGCACCAGCATGTCATCCTGCGACTTGGTTTCTACAAAAGCAAGCCAGCGCTGAATAGTAGGAAAACTTTCCGAAAGAATACGTACATCTCCATACTGACGATAAAATTCCCAAGGCAAGGTAATGCAGAAACCACTCCAGGATGGTCCACCCCCGCCAATGCGGGTAGGAGCAGTATAAGGAACATTCCCCTCGGGGTCTTGCACATCACGCCAATCTTCCATCCATTTGTTATAGAAAGCCCCTAATTGATAGTTTCCCAAAGCTGTGCGTGTAGTGGCCAGTGCATCTCCCCCGTATCCACAACGTTCACGATGAGGACAATCGACCACATAGTTACCCAGACTGAGATTCTCAAACGTCCACAAGGTAGTACGATAAATATCATTCAACAGGGGAATATCACATTCAAATCCACCACTCCGGCGATAATCAGGACGAATCATCCAACCACGTATCTGGTCTAATTCCGGTTTATACCGAAGACCGGTAATTTGTACCCAGCGTCCGGTCATATAATTAAAACGGTTACAAAAGGCTCCTTTCCGTTTGGGACCAACTTTATAAATGCTATGTATACCATAGCTGCAAACATCCTTTTCCCTTTCAGAAAATTGGAATACAATTGAATCACCGGGTTGGCCTTGGAGCTGCATCTCAAACCAACCTGCATAATTAATCCCCATATCAACTCTATAGACTCCTGGACTAACCTCCTGAACAGAGAGGGGCTTTATTTCATCAAGTAACCGGTTAGGCTCTGTACGGTCAGATGATACAATAACATCAGTAGAATAAACCTTTGCCATAGCCCAACCGGAATCATCAAAATCCGGAGCATTCCACCCGTCTTTTTCCAAAGCAGCATCATAACATTCTCCTTCAAAGTGATGCGCCTCCCAGTAACCTAACAAAGTATTAGGACTGGCATGAGTCTTCCAGGTATCATCTGAGACAATTCGTAATCTCTTTCCTGAAGATAATGTGACCTCAGCCTGAGCCAATGCCATCGGAATAGCCGGTCTATTCTTCTGCTGATAAGCTGGGAAAACAGCCCAAGAAGTGCCCAACCACAAAGCAATAACATTAGTACCTGTTTTCAGATAATCTTTTATATCATATGTCATGTAACGGGCACGCGATTTATGATCCGTGACCGAAGGTGAAAGGACAGCGTCCCCCACTTGCCGACCATTGACATACAGTTCATGATAACCGATGGAAGCTACATAAATAACAGCATCCTGTGGAATATCCGACATATTAAATGTTTTACGGAACCAGGGATCTGCCATTACATTATTAACTTTCTTACCTCCCACACTCTGAGATTCCATTTCTGCACTACCTATCCATTGTGCCACCCAATCAGCTGCACATAGCCCCATACGCCAATCCGCAGGAGTGCTCCAGGCTGACCAATGATTGTGTTCGTCGGAGAAACGGACTTTCCAGAAACATCTTTGTCCGGCAGACAAAGGCACTCCCCCATAAACAATATTCACTGACTCAGCAGAATTAATACGACCGCTATCCCAAAGATCCCCACGGTCTGCATCAAGCAAATCCCGGGAACTTGCTACAAGAATCTGATAAGCAGTCTGCTTACGTCCGCGTGCCGGGGTAGTGGCTCCCATTTTCCAACTCAAACGAGGTTGCTGTATATCAATACCTAAAGGATTACTAAGATATTCACATTGCAAATCAAAAGGTTGGAGAGTGGCAATATTCGTAAAAGCCGTACTACCAGTCAGTTCACCCTCCGGAAAAGCAATCTGCACTTCTCTGCCATTAAGAGTCAGACAAACCTTCCTCTGACTATAAAGCGGATCAGCAACCCATATATCGTAACCTATTCCCTTCTGCTCAAGATAGACAATCACTTGTTTATCAGTAGCCAATGTAAGCCCCTCTCCTAAATCAATTGTCCCCGGATGATAAAAAACAACGGCGTATTGATGATTCAACTTAACAGCCTGTACCACAGAACTATTTTGAATAATCTTATAATTCTGTGCAGCCGCAAATGTCCGGAACTCCTCTAAAGTTCTGTCAGGAACGACCATATACGCATATTTCCCCTCCTTAGCCTTTGTTCCATGACTGATCCAGAGATTAAATATATCAGCAGAAATCTTTTTCCCACTCCCACTGATATTAATATCCTTCCAAGCCCCGGTTTGTTTCGGACTACTGACAGTTACATCTCCCCCTGAAGGAAATAAATAACCTACTTTATCATGATATACCCAAGCAGGATTTTTTGCAGATGCATTTTCTTTGTAAACAGATGTAGTTCCTCCCTCTTTGCCAACTACCATTTCGCGTTTAAAGAGACACTGATTAACAGTTGTAACCACTTCTTCGGGAGCATCTGACGCAATATCTGTCCCTAAACACAAAAGTACATCATCCATAAAAAAGTAAGCCTTTTTGGCCTTTACGCCCTTATAGCAATGCTCATAAGCGATGGCTCCATTCTTACCGTTACTTACCCCACCTCCAAACCGGTTTCTTCCGAACAGATATCCTTCAAGACAAGCAGAATCCGGATGTTGAACAGCCGTAGTGCCCGGTATTTTATTCCAATTCCATACAGGGAAGATACCTTCATATTCTTTCCCGGAAGTAAGGATATTCGTAGCACCAAGTGGCAGGTTATAACCTTTGAGGTTCTCATTATTAAGCATTTCGGTTCCATTGGTCCGGGTAGAAATCACCTTGGCAGAAAGATAATAGCCGGCACCATGCTGAACCATCATGTCCGATTTCCAGAAGTGCTTATTGCCGGGAGCAGGAAAGGGGGCACCGGAAAGATGTTCCTTCCAGGCCGAATAATCAGCAGCACGACCAGGATCATTCTGCTCCATGTATTCCAGCGTGACAGGAGAAATATTACTCAGTCCCTCGGGACGTGATATATTACGGCCGATTGCACCAAAATCGAACGTTTCCCGATAGCCCAACAACCGATGACCACCCATCAGGAGATTGATAAATATATCTTTTTTCTCTTGTGTAAAATAAGGCTCAAAAGCAGTTCCTTTCACCAACTGCAAGTAATATGCAATATCATCTACATACGATAAACCATACCCGCCGGAATATAATTGCGGACGATGCTGATGAAAACTGCCATCCACCTTAATACCTTCGTCACCTTGTTCCGGAACAATCTTAATAGTAGAGGCTATGGACTTGATTCCGGTTCGTATCAGCTCAATATTATCTTCAATACATCCCTTATGAATAGTAACGGCAGATACCCATGTACGATTTTTGCCTTTATGCCCTTTGTTCCCCGTCAAATCCCTCAGATAAGAAGAGTAATGCAACAGTTTCTTTTCACTAATTTTGCCTTTCAGCAGAATTAACGGAACCATGTAGTCCTGGGGAGCACCGATATCACCGAACCACCAGTTTCCGGATTTAGGACGTACTTTATACCAATAGTCGATACCAGCAACAATCTGTTTCAGCAGTTTTCCTGAATTATAATACTTATTTCCAGGTTTACGGTATGCAATAGCCATTGATTTCAACCGTTTCAAATGGGAGCCGGCCGGATAAAAAGAACCTTCGTGCACAGTTATATAATCCAGGTCCGGGAAACTTCCATCCGAACGTAATGCAGTCGCATAACCCGCTATGACGTCCTCATCTACTTTCGCTTCCAAATAGGAAGCGACCAGTCGTCCGGTCATTTCGTCCACTTCCTTCTGTGCATCTACTTGCACCTCTTTAGCCTCTGTCAGGGAGCAACACAGACAAAGCAAACAGAATATTAGTTTCAAGCGTTTCATAAACATACTCCTATTTATCCAGATACTTACCATCAGCTACTATCCCTGAGCTATGCACTGTACGAATAAATTTCGCATCAGCAGGAGCTGCTCCCTTGCACTGATTCAGTTCTGCCCCGACAACATCATCCAAAAAGAACAACGGACGTGCATCTGGTTTAGTCGCATCAAAACGTACATTATTGAACCTCACATTCCTGGCATGGCGCACATAAAAGCCTGCCGCCGGCAATGTATTACCAAACATTCTATTCTCAGGGTAGCTCTTTATCATCTCCGGAACGGACTTATTAATCATATCCAGAGTCCCTCCTCCCGGATAGCTGATTTGCACATTATTAATCGAAACATTCTCTACACAGCTCGTTTCCACACCGGTTATAGAACAAGCTATCAGGCTCTCGGCAGTTGCTACAATGTTGCTGATATTTATATTCTTCAGTACACCACCTTCTTTCCGGTAAGTGCGATTTCTGTCTCCCAAACGGATGAATATAGGAGTCTGGACATCGCGCATAGAAATATTGGAAACGGTGATGCCATCAATAATGCCTCCATCAACCATTTCTATGGCAACACCCGAAATAACGGTAACATCAGCAGAAATATGCTCAAGCTGTTTACTCCAATGACGAATATTATCTTCCGCTGCCCGACGAACGACACAATTGGAAACCGCGATGTTCCGATATCCTCCATGAGAAGCAGTACCGAATTTGATTGCATTGCAATTGCTCGCTGTTACACAATTCGTAACCGTTATGTTCTCGCAAAATTCCGGATGGTCACTCTTGAAACAAATAGCATCATCTTCCACATCAATGTAGCAATCGGATATAGTCACATTCTTAGCATCTATATCAAGCCCGTCATTATTATAATTACAATGACTGAATACTTTCAAACCACGGATAGTTACATCTTCACATTTTTCATAATGCTGTACCCAATAGGCAGAATTACGGAGGGTGACATCGGTCACAACGATATCGCGGCACTCTACAAAATAGATTATCTTAGGGCGCTTCGGTCCGCCATCCGCATCATTGCCAAATTGAAAAGCTTTATCTCCGCCTTGTCCGTCAATTGTTCCGAATCCGGTAATCGAGATGTTCTTCTGTCCACGTGCAAACAAAAGCCCGGAAGACTGATTCATTGTACCGTCCTTGAATGGAAAAGCATGATCATAATCCGACAAACGTGTACTTCCCAACAATAAAGTGCCAAAATCCAGATGAAGGTTCACATTTGATTTCAGTTCAATAGGGCGTATCAAATAAGATCCGGATGGTATCAAGACGGTTCCTCCTCCTTTCTTCGAACATTCATCTACGGCCTTCTGTATAATAATTGTATTATCCGTTACACCATCTCCTTTAGCTCCACGTTTAGTCACATCAATTGTTCCAGCTATAAGAGAAGAAGAAAACAGCAAAGATACTACAAGCAAGACTATATTACATTTATTCATCATGGTATCATTGTTTTAGGGTTTATCATTTAAGGATTTGTATCGGCACAACGCCTCTACATAGTAATAATCAGCATAGGTTAAAGGCACATCTACTTCCGTACCGGAAGGAATATTGCCTACCGAATGTTTCAGGATGAATCCTCCGTTAGTTCCTTCCTCTGCCGTATACGCCGGTGAGGATAATGTCTGGAGCATTTTTTCGGCTGCCTTATAATACTTCTCAGCCTGTTCTCCGGATACATACTGAGACAATTCCAGCAGTCCGGAACAGTTAATAGCTGCAGCAGAGGCATCACGCAAGGCATTCGGTATATCAGGAGCATTATAGTCCCAGTAAGGAATCAGGTCTTTCGGCATATTAGGATGATTCAACGTAAATTCTGCTATCTTTATGGCTTGCTCAAGGTATTTCCGGTCTTTCGTAAAACGGTACATCATTGTATAGCCATATAATCCCCAAGCTTGTCCACGAGCCCAAGCTGACTTTTCGGAAAAGCCCTGTCCACCTTGGTAATGCTTTATTTCACCGGTTGCCGGGTTATAATTCAGTCCATGATAAAGACTATTGTCTGCCCGGAAATGATTCTTCAAAGTTGTATCAGCATGTTTCACAGCAATATCATAGAATGTACTGTCTCCTGTGGCTTGAGTAGCCCAGAAAAGCAATTCCAGATTCATCATATTATCAATGATAACAACATAGTCATCCGGCTTGCGATTATGGGATTTAATACAGCCTACCACCGGACTGAAACGGGAAATCAACGAACGGGCGCTGTTCACCATAATATCTTTATACTCAGGTTTCGGAGCAACGCGGTTTGCATTGCCATAACTGCAATACATCATAAAACCGACGTCATGTGTATTCACGTTGTATTGTTCCGGTTCCAGCAACTTCAACATACGTACTCCTTCAGCATATAACTCCTTGTTTCCTGTATCCTCGTATAGATAGAACAGAGTTCCGGGATAAAAGCCACTGCACCACCATTCCGAATTACTGGTTTTCAAGCGTTGCATGTGTTTGTCATACGTTTTAGGAAACTGGTTGCTTCCTTGCAGTTCGCTCCTCATATAGAGATACTGACGAGCAGCCTGCTCTAACGCTTTATCAACTTTTACCTTACCCTTGGCGAATAAGTCGCCGGAGGGAAAAAAACTAATTAGAATCGTAACAAACAATAATGTACTCTTTTTCATGGTTATATCTTAAATTCATATTCTATTGTTCCACTGCATCCGAGAAAGAAGCAACCTGCAATTTTTCGGCAAACTGCAACGAAGGTAGTTCAGTAGTCACTTTAAGCGTAACCGGTTTGCCAGGCAAAATATCCATATAATTGTCGGATATGAAATTGTCGATATCCTCTTGGAGCGACAGGAAAACGCCTCTTGCAAACACATCACAAGACAGAGTTACCTCATAACCTCCTTCAGTCGGTACAAAGTCTTTATTAATCCGGGCTGCTGCATAATGCATATCCTTTTGCTTCGCCAAAAAATAATTATTAGTATACTCTGTTCCTGTCTTATCCTTATAAAAAACGTGTACAACGACGTCTTCTTTTTTCTCTCCATTCAATAACTCGTCCACAGCTTCCTTCCACACAACTGTACTTGTATTAGCCGGAACAGTTATCTGTTTCTTGAATTCTTTCACTACTCCGCTACCATCCAATCTGAACACACAGACCGTTAATTTACCAGAAGTGCTCTTTAGCCTATCTGATACCATATAAATCTGCAATATATTTTCCTTTTCTATTGGCGATACCAGTAAGTCGGCGAAAGACTTTACCGTAAAGTAATGCTGCGCCTTCCAACGTCCGTAATAGTCGCGGCTTGACCAGGATGCCACCGGCCAGCAATCGTTATGCTGCCATACCAATGACCCCATGCAATAGGGCATATCCCTCCGATGCGCCTCCATAGCCATTTTCATAGCATCAGCCTGTAAAAGCTGGCTCATATAGGTAAACGAACGGAAATCTTTCGGTTGACGGTATTCCGACAAAAGGAAATCATTGATACGCTTATTAGCTGCTGTTCCCCCTCGCTGATGCGACATCATGACTTCCGAAGTCAGCTTCCAATCTTCAGGCAAAGGTGCATACCGTTTGATTGACTCAAATTCCGGGAATGACTGAAAACCATACTCGCTGAAGAAACGGCTCCGCTCATGATTGAACTCAGAAAGAGGTTTCAATCCTTGCCAGACTTCCCAATAGTGCATATCCCCCACCGTATGATTGCGCGTTCCCTTATCATCAGAATAAGGAGATGACTTACGATAACAAGCACCCGGATGAAACTCTTCTACCACAGCCGGCAACGTCACAAAATACTGATCTTTGAATTGTTTCCATATAATATCTGAATAAGCAGGATTCTGTTTGTCATAGGTATTTTTCCAGTTCCAGTTGAACCAGGCATCGAGACATTCATTATTCCCACACCAAAGAGCTATACAACTGTGATTGCGCAAGCGTCGTACATTATCAATGGCTTCCCTGCGGATATTTTCCAGCAATTCACCCTCGGCAGGAAATACGCTACACGCAAACATAAAGTCCTGCCAGATTAAAATGCCGTATTTATCACACAAGTCATAAAAGATATCTTTCTCATAAACTCCGCCACCCCACACGCGTAGCATATTCATGTTTGCACTGACTGCATCCCGGATTGTTTTTTCATAAATGGAATCAGTAACACGTGTCAGAAAGTTATCACAAGGAATGTAATTCGCTCCTTTAGCAAACAAAGGTTTTCCATTTAGTTCAAAATAAAAACTTTCACCATATTTGTCAGGAGCCGTTATCACTTTCAATGAACGGATACCCAGTTTTTCCTCTGTAATATCTATTTGCTTACCATCCAGTTCCAGCGTCGTTGCAAAATTGTACAAGAAAGGTTCGCCCAAACCGTTTGTCCACCATAACCGGGGATTCTTCATCGTAAAAGATACCGGAACCTTATTCAAGCCTTTATTCAAACGAATCAATTTCTGGCACTCGGTACGATTATCCGTATGATTAATCACAGCCACTTTTGCTTCTATCTCCTCATCGGCCAGCACTTCCACCGTAACATCCACTACGGCCTGCTGGGCTGTCACCGACTGCTGGTTATAAAAGACATCATTAATACGAGCCTCATCCCATGCTTCCAGACTAACAGAACGCCAGATACCCGAAGTAACCAAACGAGGTCCCCAGTCCCAACCAAAATGATAACCCGCTTTACGAACAAACACTCCGACCTTGCGATTAAGCAATCCTCCATTCTCGGACTGGTCATTCGAACTGCGATACTGGAAAGGAACAGTTTCCCATTTTGGCATAGCTATCTTAATGGGAGAATGCAAATAAACCTGCAACTCATTGCCATGCTCTTTTAAGAGAGAGCGAACATCCGCCTGCCATTCGCAAAACATATTATCAGCAGAAAGAATCTTCTTTCCGTTCAATGTTACATCAGCATAAGTATCCAGTCCCTCAAAATGTAGCACAATATTCTTCTTTGCAAGTAATTCAGGGGTTACCTCAAACGTTGTCCGGTAAATCCAGTCTTCTTTATCCACCCACTGTACACCACGCTCATTGAGCCTGTAGAAAGGATCATCTATCAGTTTGTTATCCATCAGGTCTGTATGAACCGTTCCCGGAACAGTGGCTTCATACCAATTAGTACCCCTCGCCTGCCGGAAGTTCCATCCCTCGTGCAGATACTGACGGACAGGTTGTGCATTGACTGTTGTAAACAGAAATAACAGATTCAATAAGGCTATCCAGGTTCTTGTCTTTACTTTCGTATTCATTTGTTTATTTGTTTACGATCTACATTCCATCCTTTTACTACTATCACCGGCTCTTCAGTTATCTTTTCAGCATTCGTTTCGATAACTACGGATTTACTCTCACCCGGCATCAAAGAAAAGAAATTATCTGTATAGAAAGAGGGGCGAATAGGTTTCAAATCCTGATTAAGGAACTGCAACTGATTGAAAAAGGCGATAGAACCAGACACATTCTTCACTGTAACCTCTACGAAATACTTGCCTTCGCTCTTTCTTGTCTTATAAGAAGTATTCAATCTGGCCTTTTTCAACTGAGACAATGTTTCAAAGCCTGAAGAAGTAGGACCAGTCAGCGTTTCCTTACCTTCATACTTATCATTGGAACGCCAGTAGAAATTGGACGAGACTTCCTTGCCTTTCTCATCTTTCAATCTCAACTTAATGAAATGTACCTGTGAGATATCTCCAGGAAAGCGAATGGTCAATACATCATTTACCACACCATCCGAAGGAAGGTCAACTTTTTCAGACTCTTCGAATACCTTTTTACTATTGATATCATAAACCTGAGCCACTACTGTATACCCTTTAAATTCCTGATAGAAATCATTCACCACCGATACCGTATTCTTTAGATAATCAAATTGTGCATGCAAAGGTTCCAACGCATTAGCTGTATGATAGAGTGAAGCCGTTGGTTCCAACGACCAATCCCACATGCGGGCACAGACCTGACGCACCGGACAATTATGATACCAGAATAGTAAACCGGAACAGAAACGGTCACCATAATCAAGTTTATTATAGTTCCATACTTCCCAAATGCTTTTTGAGTTCATGGCACCCACAAACTGGCCTTTTTGTGCAAACTCATCAATAGAAGAAGATTGCCCGTAATTATTAACCAAGTCAGTATACATGGTAGACATCAGATGGAATCCATTCCCATCCAGATAATCCCAAACCTCTTTATTAATAGGCCACAAATCTTTCTCGTCCATCATCTCCCGGAGAATTTCTACCGTAGGAAGTGTCGGAGCACCATATTCCGGATTAAACCCATCTACACGGCTACCTCTCACAGAAGCAGTGTTTTCATAATGCTGCATCGGATTCACCTGTTTATATGGACTTCCATCATGCACACCTGCACATTCCGATTGCATCTGATAGCCACGTGTACCATCAAGTTGTTTCAGTAGTTCAGGTGTACCACTAACTTCGGAACTCTCATTCGAAGCTACATAATAGGCCAGAGCCGGATGATTACGGATACGTTTCACGGTAGATGCCACATTATTCAGATATACACTCTTATCCTGCGGATGGCGTGTATCGCCCGTCATCCAGAACTCCTGCCAGATCAATAATCCCAGTTCATCACAAAGTTGATAAAAATAATCAGACTCGGCTATGCCACCACCCCAGAAACGAACTAAGTTGATACCTGCCTGACGAGTATACCTCAACTCAGCATAGGTGCGTTCATCCGAAGTACGCAACATTCCCTCAGGAATCCAGTTTGTGCCACGAATAAAAATACGTTTACCGTTCACGTAAAATACACGCGATTTATCGGGAGTATTTGTATCAGAGGTAATCTCACGGATGCCAAATCGTGTCTTGACAGAATCACAAACTGCACCTTTTACGTTTACGGTCAATTTCAGTTCATACAAGTTCTGAGGACCTTTGTTGACCGGCCACCACAAGCGTGGATTACGGATAGTAAGTTGAGGAAACTCTTCCGGAGTGAAAGTCACCATTTTCTCCTCACCCCGCAATATACGGAAAGGTTTTTCCACTACAATATTCTCTCCCGTGATCTCTCCTCTGATCACTCCGCTGATCGTATCCATCGAATTAAGCGGATTAACCACTTCAACGGATATAGTTTCATGAGCTACATCATACCCCGGCTTTTGTAGTTCCGACTTCACAAACGGATGACGCAATGCCAATGTCCCTGTAGTATACATAGATATACTTTTCCAGATACCAGTATTACGGTCACGAATACCATCCATAAAGGTAAAATCCCATCCAACGCTCATAAGCATGGTAGTATTTAAGCCAATGTTTCCATTGCCTCCATTATGGAATTCACCTACAGCACCCCAAGGCTTTGGCATAGTAGTTCCCGGCACATCTACCGGATAAACCCTGACGGCAAGAACATTCTTATTACCTACTTTCACAAAGTCGGTTATATTAATGTAATCATTGACAAACATTCCATTGATTGTACTCAGCAAATTACCATTTACCCATACTTCTGCCCGATAATTGATGCCGTCAGGCTGCAACCATATATTTTTCCCTGCGAAAGAAGCAGGGACTTCAAATTCTGTGCGGAACCAGTAAGTATAAAACTCACGACCTACTTTTGAGATATCCGGTATCTTATTGGATTCTATTTTATTATTTAGCCCGTAATAGGGTTCAGGATACTTCTTATTATACACAAGAGAATTAAGCACCGTTCCCGGAACAATGGCCGGCAACCAGTTGCTCGTATTATACCCAAGTGATGAAATTTCCTCAGCCGATGCTTTCACGTCTCCCACTTTCATCATCTTCCAGGTATATTCTCCCTGATGCACTTCTTTCGAATCCAACCAGATTCTATCGGTTGTCTTTGCATAGTTTTTATCACTGCCCTGTGCGGAATATGAGAGAGACAGGAACAAAAGCAAAAAAATCAATAGTTTATTCATCTTATTCTTTATTTATTTTTTTTCTGCAAGCAAATATAGTCAATGAGTTCTAAATGAGACGTGCGCATTCTTGCCAGATATAGATAGAAAAAGGGAAAATACACACAGCATACATTTTTGACAAGGATACATACAATTATTCGGGCACCTTCACATTCTTACAATCTTTCAAGCGAATCACAGAGAGTTCACTACCCGGAGATTGCAATGCAGAATCGGTAATTTCAAGTCCGTTTACATCTTCAGCAACAATCGCATGCCGTTCTTCCTTATCACCAACGGTTGAAAGCTTCATATTTATAAAACGAATATTGTCAGCATGTCGTATATAAACCCCATAAGCAGGCAACATCATGCCGAACATCCGATTCTCAGGATAGGCATCTTCGACCTCCGGTACTTCTACCATCGTATCCGAAACTTTTCCTCCACCTTTCAACTTAAAGTCTATATCACGAATCTCCACATTGTCAACACGAAGTCCGGGAACACCTGTAATGGAACTTGCAACATAACTGGCAGAACTCGCTGTGATATTCTTTATCAATACATCCTTCAGATAAGATTTCTCTGAAGTTTTACGTCTACCCAAGCGAATAAATAGGGGTGTCTGCACATCTTCCATCGTCAGATCGGAAATGACAACATCTTCCATAAAACCGCCGTCAACCACTTCAAGGGCCATACCCGCTATACCAGTAATCGGGTCTGAAACTCCCGGGACGCGTTTTTCCCAAAAGCGAAGCAAAGATTTGCTACATTTATGAAGGGTGCAGTCAGAAACCCGGATATTGCGAAATCCTCCGGCACTGGCAGTACCAAATTTAATAAAATTACAGTTAGAAGACAGGTCACAATTCTTCACTGTAACATTCTCGACAACATAATCCGGGTCTTCACTCTTGAAACAAATGGCATCATCATCTGTATCAACCACACAATCTGTGATAGTAACATTCCGGCTCTCAATATCAAAGCCATCATTATTCCAGTTTGCATGTCCTTCCACATACACTTTACTGATATCAACCCCATCACAACGCACAAAACGGAATGTCCAAAACCCAGAGTTTAATAATTTCACTCCATTTACATGAACCTTATTACAATCGAGCAGAAGTACCAGAGTGGGACGGTTCGGAGCATCATTTCCTTTATTAAAAGCCGATCCATTACCATCTATTTCTCCCTCGCCTGTAATTGAAATATTGTCTGCTCTTTCTGCAAAAACCAGAGCTTTGCGTCTTCCTTTATCAGGATAATCAGCAATATTCTTACTACCCAGAATCGTGGCACCTTTCTCCAGATTTAAAGTAACATTCCTCTTCAACACCAGTGTTCCGGTCAGATACTTTCCGGCAGGTAAAGATACAACGCCTCCTCCTTGTCTGGCACAGTCATCAATTGCTTTTTGAAGACCAGCAGTAGTTAAGGTCTTCCCATCTGTGTGAATTGCATACTTGTCTGTTATAGGTTCCGAACTATTCTGTTCTTTATTGGTACAAGCCATAAACAGTAAACAGAAGCAAAACAGTCCCCATGCTATAGTATTATTCATTATTCAAATTCTTTAAATGAATGAGGCTGCGGCAAAATAATATTGACACAGCCTCATCATAGTTATTAATTAATTAGTTAGCTGCAGGCATTACAGTCACTGTCCATTGCTTCACCACCGTTTTACCCGGTGAAGTCACCGTATATGTACGGGGAGTAGAATAATCTTGGAAACCAACAGCCATACCCGGAGTCAGGGTTGCTCCCGCAGAAATGGTTGCTATCATCTTCAGATCAGTAATATCAGCGTCTTTTTTCAGAGTAACCATGACAGTCCCAGCTTCAGAGTCAATCTGAGTCTTATCACTCATAACTCCCTCTGCCCTATTATATACTGTCACATTTGTAATCTCCGCTTTTTCATAAGCTTCGTCTACTGCATAGTCATCATCTCCACATGACACAAAAGTCAGCGCCAAAGCAACGAACATAAAAAATAGTATCTTTTTCATCTTATAGCTACTTTTAAATTATACAATCATCATTTACCACAAAGGATTCTGATCCAAATTAGGATTCTTGTCACGTGCAGACTGTGGAATCGGCAGCAAATAGTCGCGAGGTGCCATGAATGTCTTCTTGCATACAAATACCGTTTCATAAGTAGGAACGATTTCTCCATCAGGGCGTTTTATGTAAGTCACAAGGCAACCTTGCGCATCCTTATTCAACACTTCCTCACCAATCTTCCACCGCTGAATATCAAACCATCTTTTACCCTCAAGAGCCAATTCTATACGACGTTCATGACGAATACGTTTTCTCATTTCACTTTTGTCCAAGCCTGCAGGAAGTGCAGGTTGTCCGGCACGGGCACGTATTTCATTTATTGCACCATATACTTCAGCAGTCGGTCCATTCACTTCGTTCTCTGCCTCGGCCAAAGTCAGCAATATTTCTGCATAACGCAAAACGATAAAGTTATGTCCGCCGCCTACACCACGCCCACGATTATCATAGCCGCAGAGCACATCCTGATTCATGTATTTCCCAATGTAATACCCGGTTTTTGTGCATGAAGGTTTACCAGCACTATACATTCCGTTGGGGTTCTCCTTCAGATTCAGATTGCCCGGAGTATTCTGGGCTGTATACAATATCTTGTTTTTCCAAGGTTTTCCATTGTAATGGAGAGTTGCATAGAAGCGCTTGTCACGATTCTCATAAGGAGCTGCGGCATGTTCCGGATTATTCCAATCAAAAGGTTCACCGGTAGCCATTTCAAATTCATCAGCCAGACTTGCAGTCGGGTGGTCCTTGCTCCATCCATATTCAGCCGGTGTGCCGGGCTCAGGCGGAGCCAAAACAGTCTGTGCACTCGACCACCTATAGGGATATGCAAACTGGATATCAAAAATAACTTCACTATTGTGTTCATTATCCTCATAAAACATCTCAGCAAAGCCATTCTGGTACAAAGAATAAGTACCTTTCAGATCACCACTAACTAAAACACGGGCAGTTTTAGCCGCATCTGCATAATATTTGGAATCTATGATTCCGGCTGCATATAAATAAGTGGCCGCCATCATGCCCAACGCAGCTCCCTTAGTCGCACGCCCTAACTCGTCATCAGGCACCGTCACCGGTAAACGATCGGCAGCATTCTGGAAATCAGAAATAATGAACTGCAATGTAGCCTCCGGCGTAGCACGAGCCAGGAAAATATCATCCGTATTGCGATCAAGCGGTTTGTCAATCAGTATAGCCGCTCCATAATAACGGAATAATTCCAGATAGAACATTGCACGCAGAAAGTACGAATCTCCCATCAAACGTTCTTTCACATTAGCAGGTAGCGGAGAGTCCGGCAAGTTCTTCAAAGCAATGTTAGCTCTACGAATAGAAGAATAACGATTACCCCATCTGTCAATCGGAGCAGAAGAAGCATTGAAGTCAAACAGATTCCATTGATTGGACGCCTTCTCACCAATCTGGATACAATCATCTGTAAACAGGATATCGACAGCATGGTCGTTCAAGCCATTTACGCTATAATAAGGTCCATCCAAGTCTCTGTAAACCTTACTCATAAACAGCATAGCACTTGACTCTGTCAACCAGATACCTTCATCGGTAACAGAATTCGTTGGTTTTATATTGTCCATAAAATCCGTGCACGAAGCATTCAACAAAAGTATGGAACAAAGGATACCATATATTATTTTTTTCATAATTATAATGCATTAAAAGGTTACACTTACACCAAATGAGCTGATAATCTGTTGCGGATATGAGTTGAAAGCCTGGTTTTCAACGTCAAAGTCGTCAGGCATTTTGCTATAAATGGTCCACAAATTATAGAAATCAGCATATAAACGTAAACTCTGCATCTTGGCTTTTTTCAGTAATTGCGGTTTAAAAGTATAGCCAATCTGCAATGATTTTAGCTTCACATAAGCAGTATTCACCATCCAGTAAGAGGATGTTTCATAGTTCTGATTACGGATAGAGGCGGACAAACGCGGATATTTTGCATTTGGATTCGGATTAGATTCTGTCCATGAATCCAAGTGTTCACGGCGCGGATGAATGGCATCCTTGAATGGATAACGCACATTACGGTCTCCATTGCTACCCAAATAATAGTCAGAGCCACCAGCTCCTTGAATGAACATACTGAAATCGAAGTTCTTATATTCCAAACGAAGGTTATAACCCCACATCACTTCAGGAGTCTCGTTGAAACCAATAATAACCTGGTCTTCACTATCAATCTTGCCATCACCATTGATATCCACATACTTGATATCACCAGGCAATACGCCCTTCTGATAAGCCCAGTTATCAATATCTGCCTGATCCTTAAATAATCCGGCAGCTTTATACCCCCATGTACGTCCACTCGGTTGCCCAGTCTTACGCTTTCTTGGATTATTCTTAGTTCCGGGAGCTTCACGAATCTCAATCTGCTTATCACGAGTAAACCCGAAAGAAACCGAATTAGACATCTTTAATCCACAATTGAAAGTATAATGGCTGCTCAATGCTGCATCAAAACCGTACCTTTCATCTTTACCGGCGTTTTCCTTAGCCAGTCCAATACCATATTCAGAAGATACGATCGCATTCGGACTCAAAATTTTATCCGTGCGCTTATCCCGGTATACATCAAACTCAGCAATCAACAAATCATTCCAAAAATTTATGTCTAAACCTATATTAGCTTTCCAGACTGTTTCCCAAGTCAGGAAAATATTAGGTTCAGCCCCCTCCACCAAACTCTGCAATTGGGTAGGGTTTTTGCCGAACACTGCACCATTTTCAATTTTATATTGTGAAAGATAAGAAAATGCATCACCGACAGGATTACCAGATTTACCATAAGAAGCTCTCAACTTTAAGTTATTGATAAATGAGAAATTATCTTTTATAAATGATTCCTCAGAAAGTCTCCAGCCCAAAGATACGGAAGGAAAAAATGCACTTCTACGGTCAGGAGCATATTGGTAAGTCTGGTCATAACGTCCTGCCAATTCAAGCATATACTTCTGGGCATAGTTATAATTCAGACGCATAACATACCCCTGTTGACCAAAGCGGGTGGTGGTACCGGAGTTGCTGATAAATTCCGCAACCGGACTACCCATATTCAATTCCGGAATCATAAAATCATAGTTCTTTCTACCGGCTTTGGTTTCTACTGTATTACCCCATCTCCTTTCAAATACACCTAATACACCAACCTCATGCTTACCGAATCTTCTTTCATAATTCAAATGAGCCTGAATAGTATAATAAGTCCATTGCTTATTTGTGATGTTAAGAGACGGTTTCGCTTCACCACCTTGTTGTTCTTCAATTTCACCAGCATCATTATAGGCATAAGCTGTGAAAGGATATTGCCATTCTTTTGCATCATAAATCTGACGGTCGTAACTGAATAAAGCTTTTGCAGACAAACCTTTCAGAAATGGCAGTTGCTGATCTAAAGAAACTGTTATATTCTGGAAGTTATTATTGTATGTCTTATCAGCTCCATCATGTACTCCCATATACATACTGGAACCACCACCCTGCATGGCTGGTTTTCCACCAACCATATTAGGAACTGTCGGAGCACACAAACGATACAGGTCTTCCATCATCTTTTTACCATCATAATAATGGCTCTTTTTAGTATCGTAAGCCAAATTGATATCAACACTCACTTTAGTAATGTCTATCGGATGGAAATCGACATTAGAACGGAGATTAAATCTGTCATATCCGGTATCTTTACCCATCATACTGCCCTGATACATATATCCGAAAGAGGCGAACGCATTGATAAACTTATTACCACCACTCAGAGAGACATTGTGACGAGTAGTAGTGGTAGTCTTCATGTACTCATCCATCCAGTCTGTATTTTTGTAACGGTCGTCAGTACCATCCTTATACTTCTGCAACAGATCATCACCATATACTTCTTTGTCACGTCCATCCATTCTCAACGCTTCATTGTATAAGGTCAATGCATCATAAGCATTCAGGAAATCAGGAGTATTCATCGGAGTCTGAAAACCAACCGAACCATCATAAGTCAAGGTTACTTTACCTTCTTTTCCTCGTTTCGTATTAATCAGAATTACGCCATTGGCCCCTTTCAAACCGTAAGGAGCAACCGCAGCAGCATCCTTCAGAACAGAAATAGATTCAATATCAGCCTGGTTTACTTTTTCCCACGGGCGTTCGATACCATCGACCAGAACCAGCGGTTTATTACCACGCAACAATACAGTCGCTGCATCTTTTCCCGGCTCACCGGAAGTCTGACGGGTAATAATACCCGGTATCTGCCCTCCCAACTGATTGGACACATTAGCAACAGGAGCCTTAATCTTATCCCCCTGTACGGTGGCAACAGCCGAGCTCATTGTCATACGCTTCTGAGTACCGTAACCAACCACCACCACCTCATCAAGTAATTGGGTGTCTTCCTCTAAAGTAATAACCAGAGATGCTCCAGCCGTAGCCTTCATTGTTTTGGTTTGATAACCAACAAATGAGATTTCTATTGTGGGATTAGAAACATCAACAGGCAAATTAAAGTTACCGTCAATATCAGAGATAGCGCCCTGCGTGGTTCCTTTCACTTTAATTGTTGCACCAATGATAGACTCACCTTTTGCATCCACTACTTTTCCTGTTAGTTTTTTAGCAGTTTGCATAACACCTTGAGTACTTGCCACAACTTCACCGATGTGTGTCTGATTGTCTTTAGCAGCATAAACGTCAGCAGTTGTAACTAAGCCAAGCGACAAAAGTGTCGCCATTAAAATGGACTTCTTAGAAAGTGGCATGATATCTTTCAGCCAGTAATGCCTAAGAATCATTTTCTTTTGGACATTGAGTTTGTTTCGCATAATTGTGTATTATTAATATTAGAAATAGTTCATTAAGAAACTTACCAAAGCAGAGTATAATAAAGAATGAATTCTTCTTACTCTAAGAAAATCAAGGAGAGTGTTTTTCCATACTTATAAAAATATTAAAGGTTAAACAAATGTTTTTCTACTCTTTGAAAGGAGGGGTGAATCATGTACATGCAATCTTCACCTCCTCACTTTACTAAAAATCTTTTTTACCTTAATGCGTAATCAATGCATATTGAAAACATACTAATGATGTTGTTTATACCAGCAAAGTTAGACGGTTAATGGTACATAAACGCATCCAACATTGCCATTAATATGACAAAAACGGACATATTGAAAAAACATACATTTTGGGCGAAACTGGGCATGTATTGCGGAATAAATCGGTACTTCAGACGTGTTTAAACTGCATCAAAATTGTATCTACTACCTACCTTCTCCTTATATAAGACAAGGAGAAGGTAAGGAGTAAGTAAGGAGAAGATAGGGAGAAGGTAGGGAGTAAGTGAGGAGAAGATAAAAAAAAGCACAGCTCCAAAGCTGTGCTCTCAATTATTTAGTTTTAATTTCAAAATGATAAATACCGGTTAGCAGTTCAATGCCACCTCCCTTCTTGCATATGGCAGATAAAGTAGCGGCATTTATCTCTTTACATTCTATTTTATAAGCTTCATTTAGATATAAGGTAGCAGAGCTGTTTGAAGGAATAGTAATCGTATATTGCACCTTACCCCTGTTCTTTTTCCATGATGAAACTATTTCTCCATAAGGGGAAATATGACTTGCCTCAAAAGCATCCAAACCTGCTACAAAATTGGGTCTTAATATAATATGTTTGAAGCCGGGCATTGAAGAATCAGGGTAAAGTCCTCCCAATGCTTTATAATACCAAGCACTGATTTCTCCAAACATGATGTGGTTTAATGAAATATCTTTTTTCCCATCAATACGCCAATTCTCATAAAGAGTAGTTGCTCCATTCTTTATCCACCAGCCCCAGGACGGATAGGTCTCTTTAGAAGCAAGTTGATAAGCCAAATCTGCATATCCATTCGCACTCAAAGCATTCAGAATAGTTTTACTACCCAGTAAGCCTACATCCATACTGCCGTCTTTACTCACTTTCTCTGCTAAGTTATGAGCCACCAATTCTTTCAGATGTTCAGGGACTATTCCCCAATAGAGTGGTGCGCTTAACTCTGTCTGACTTCCACCACAATAAATACCTGTTTCCTCATTCAGAAAGCGGGCATTAATGCTATTCTTTATTTTTTGCGCTAAAGCAGAATACTTTTCATAATCTTGTTGTTTGTTCAATATTCTGGCTGCTTTAGCCAGAATATCCGTATCGACATAATAATAGATGGATGAAGTCAGCTCTTTGGAGGAATGTGACTTTATAGGAATCCAATCTCCTAATCCCCAGTCTGTGATGCCCGAAGGGTATGTATAATTCAGATAATCCACATATCTTCTGATATTGTCATACATAGATTCAAGCAAATGTTTGTCTCCATAGAACAGGTAAATATTCCAGGGGATAATAGCCACCGTACTTGTCCAGTCAACACCATTCCCCCAATGATACCCCCATCCGGCAGTAGGAATAATGGCAGGGAGCACTCCATTAGGAGCTTGTTCATCTTGGTGGTCGGCCATCCACTTTTCATAAACCGTGATGCCATCATAATTATAAAGTCCGGTCTCGATAGCAATATGGGCATCTCCCGTCCACCCATTCTTCTCCCGCTGGGGGCAGTCCGTAGGATAGCCAAACAAGTTTGACAGGTATGCAGCATTCGTCGCCTTCCATATTTTATTCAATAATTCATCAGATGATGAGATTCTGCCGGCAACAGGAACATCACTGTGCATGAAGTAGGCTTTCAAGCTATTATCAGTCAGTTCAACCGGCTCGCTACTTGTTACTTCAACATACTGAAAACCTTTATAATTAAAACGGGCACGAAATGTTTCTTCTCCCGTACCACTCAGAATAAAGATATCCGTTTGAAAAGGATCTGAATCATCTGTAGGGCGATAGTGATAATCAATATTAGACATATCTGCTCTATTATCTTCTCCGATTCTCTCAGAATGCTTCAAACGAACTTCCGTACCAGGTTTTCCTTTGATTGTCAATTGGCTGACACCTGCTATATTCCTGCCCAAGTCAAATAAATAAATAGAATCGGAAAGTTTAATCATCTTTGCCGGACGGAGCATCTCCACGTCCCGGATAGGATGCATCTGCTGCGATACAATCAGAGGTGACGGGGCGGAAGTGCAACTTGCATTTTTCCATTTCTTATCATCAAATCCCGGAGTGTTCCAATCAGGTTGTTCCAACCGTGCATCATAGTGTTCAGCCGTATAAATACTATTGAAAATAACCGGACTCAAAGAGGTTTTCCAGTCCTGACCAGTAGAAATAAATTCCACCTTTCCGTCGTCATATACCACACGGATATCCATACAGAATTTAGGCCTGCCACGCCAAGGCGCCTGATCGAAGTTCCACACAGCAGTAGACTGGTGATTGTACCAGCCATTTCCCAACAGTACACCAATGGCATTATTTCCTTGCTTCAATAGTTGCGTTACATCATGTGTCAAATATAAAGTACGTCTATCAAAGCGAGTATATGCAGGGTCCAGACGATGATCTCCAACCCGTGAGCCATTAATATAAAGTTCATATAATCCGGCAACAGCAATGTATGCACGGGCTTCCCGAATAGTACGTTTTGCATCCCATTCTTTTCTAAAATATGCAGCGGGCTTCAGATGTATATTATGGGTATCTGATATCCAGTTACCCTTCCAGTTGTGTTCATCCATTACTCCGGTTTCAAAGTAAGTTACGTCACTTGTATACATCTTATTACTATCCCAGACACACACCTTCCAGTAATATCGTGTATAAGGTTGAAGTTTTTGTCCGGCATAAACAGCCAGAACATTTGATATAGTCTGTTTACCGGAGTTCCAGCTATCACCCATCCCCTGAGCAACCCGAACGGAATCTGTGCCTACAATAACCTGATAGGCTTCCTGAACATCAACATCAACTGGCAATTGCCAGCTCAAACGCGGAGAAGGCACATCTATTCCTAACGGGGCAACTAAATATTCACAGCGAAGAACATTAAGCTTCCCTATTGATCCGGCTAATAATGATAGATGAAATAATGAAATAAAAAAGAATACTGATAAGATTCGTTTCATAATATAGATTACTTTTTTAGTGAATGATACAAAAATAGGCAATAATCAATATAGTAATATCTACAAAAGTGCCAATAGTATACGCTGACATGACAAAGAACGTGCCCATCTTCGCCATTTTTGTATGGTTATCGTCCTAAGACATAATTATACCATTTTAAAGCATATTTTTCAGATTGAAGCACAGAAAAAAAACATATCTTTGTTTGCATCTAATACTTAAATAAATATGAATAGCCCCATGAGAAAACATACATTGCTGCTTTTATTCTTTTTTTCTTGTTTAACAAGCAACATTTGTTCGTACAATCTGAGACAGATCAGTAATCGGGACGGTTTATCCAACAGTTCTGTCACTTGCCTGTTTCAAGACGACGAACGTTTTTTATGGATCGGAACATATGACGGGCTTAATATGTATGACAGCCGGAATATCTATATTTATAAGCCCGATATCAATAACCAAAACAGTTTATCAAGCAATGTTATCAGAAATATTATAGAAACAGACAGTATTTATCTGTGGATCAGCACCAAGTGGGGACTTAACAAGCTATCGCAACGAAGCAATACCATAGAGGCGTATTACAATGAATTCGGAGAAAACTCTTATATGGCTAAAGACAGCCACGATAATTTGTATGTTCTTAGCAAACCGGATGTCTTGTCTTTCTATTCTAAAGTTGAAAATAAATTTATCGACCTTCCTGTACATAAAGGAATAGAACATAATACAGTATTGGGTATGCTGATTGATGCACAAGATACTATTTGGATCAATCACCAAGGAATTCTGGAGAGATATACTGTATCTGACACAGGCTCTGATCAACCCAACATTAAAAGGCATAGTGATTTTAAACATGCTCAGCCCATAGAGTATGCATTCTACCATAACGAGAAAATCATCATAGTCGATTCTATCGGAGACATTTATTATATAACAACCCAAGGCATTCATTTTGTTAAAAATCTGAATAAGCTTATTAATGAGAGCGGGGAAATCGGCTCTATTATTTTCGATAACGATGATCTCCTCATTGGCTTTAGAACGAACGGCCTTATTCGGCTCGATGCAGCTAAAGGATATGAATTAGAAAAAATAGAAATTAATTGTGGGGTATTCTCATTATGGAAAGATGAACAACAAGACATTATCTGGATTGGTACAGACGGGCAAGGCATATATGCATGGACCAAAGATGAGTACGCTTTCAACAACCTGTCATTAAATCAATTACCCATAAATAAAAGAAGACCCATCCGGGCCATTCATACAGATCAACAAAACACTCTGTGGTTGGGAACTAAAGATAATGGCATCATCAGAATTAAAGATTACGATGTTGCCCAGGAATATTCGACAGCTAATGTAACCCATTTCACTGTCAAAGACGGATTAACCAATAATGCAGTCTTTGCTTTTACTGAAAGTAAGAGCCATCCTATATTATGGATTGGGTCGGACGGTCCTGAACTAAACTATTATTCATATCGGGACAACAAAATACACTCGCTTATCAATAATACCAACTCTAGAATTGCACGTGTACATTCCATGAGTGAGACCTGCGACTCATTGCTATGGGTAGGTTCTGGAAGCAGATTGCTCCGAATCAGTATTGAAGCACATGGAAATACGATTAAAGCCAAAGATATACGTACCATTTATTTCAGAGTCCCCAACAGACAGCAGTACAATCAAATATATTCCATTTATCCGGAGAATGATTCTATTCTCTGGATTGGAATGCGGGGAAATGGAGTCATTCGCCTGAATACGCAGACCGAAGCCTATCAGCTTATCTCATTCGATAAAAACGGAATAGCTCCAATGAATGACATTCTCTGTATACATCAAGACAAAAATAAAATTATATGGGTAGGCAGCAGTTACGGCCTCACCAGATTGACCTTATTACCCAATGGTGAATACGATTATAAAAACTTCAATGAAAATGAAGGATTACCTAATAATACAATACATGGTATCGCAGAAGATCCTCAAGGTAACTTATGGTTAAGCAGTAATACTGGTATCATTCTATTTGATTCACATAAGAATACATTCCGAAACCTTAATCATAAAACAGGATTAAAGGTAATAGAGTTTAGTGATAATGCTTACTTTCAAGACAATACAAAAAAACGATATTTCTTTGGAGGCGTAGATGGTATTGTATGGATAGAAAATGGGGAAAAAAAGAGAAAAGATTTCATTCCGGATATTTTCTTTACCAAGCTCAGGATATTCAATAAAGATTATAACATATCCGAATTTGAAAAAAGCAAAGGTAATAAAAGAGAAATTGTATTGAAGCACGATCAAAATTTCTTTGCTGTTTCTTTTGTTGCCATGGATTTCATCAATGGAGAAAATAGCAAGTACTCCTATAAACTGGAAAATTTTAGCAATGTATGGATGGACACGCGCTCCAATGAAGCGCAATTTACCAATATTCCTCCCGGTAACTACATCTTGCGAGTGAAGTATGATGATGGGAGCAGTAGTAATGAAAACTTAACTCAAAGTATATACATCACCATCCTTCCTCCCTGGTACTGGAGCATTGCTGCTCAAACAATCTACGTTCTACTACTTATAGGAGCAGGGTTAGGCCTTTTCCGATATATTCGTTGGAAGTACGAACGGAGGAAAGCTTCTATCGACAGAAGGCTGAAAGAAAAATATAAAGAAGAAATGTATGAAGGGAAGTTACGTTTCTTCACCAATATTACACATGAATTCTGTACTCCGCTCACACTTATCTACGGACCATGCGAAAGGATACTCAATTATGAACATAGTGATGACTTTATAAAAAAATATGCCCAGATTATAAAATCAAATACCGAGCGGCTTAACAGCCTGATACAAGAAGTCATCGATTTCCGCCGTATGGAAACCGGTAACCAGATATGCCACATACAAGAATTGAATATCAGCGAATTGGGCAACGGAATCATTGAATCATTTGATGAATTGGCCGAACAGAATCGAATTCAGTTGGAAACAGACATCACTCCGGATATCATTTGGAGAAGTGACCACAACGGCTTTACTAAAATCCTCAATAATCTTATTTCCAATGCTTTCAAATACACACCGGAAAATGGGACTATCCGTATATCCATAAAAAAAGAAGAAGATAAACTAAGCATTAAAGTGTATAATACGGGGAAAGGTATCAGTAAAGAAAACCTTCCGTTAATATTTAACCGGTACAGTATACTCGACAACATCAAAGAAAATAGTATAAAAGGCTTATCATCCAGAAACGGATTAGGGCTTGCCATTTGCCAGAGTATGGTAGAATTGCTACATGGAACCATTAACGTAGAAAGTGAAGTAAATCAATATGCCCAATTTATTGTGACTTTGCCTGCGCTTGAAGCCACAGAAAAAGTGGGAAATATACAACCACATGAAACTGCCAAAGTTGAACTGCCCAATTATAAAACAGAGGTAACACTGCCCGAAACAGTCAATAACGAAGAAGAAACTAACCAACCGGAAAACACAATACTGATTATTGATGATAATAAAGAATTGTTGTGGATGTTGAAAGATATATTATCAGACGAATATGCAATCTTAACTGCCGAAAACGGAGAGGAAGGGTTGGAACTATTGAAACAAGAAACTCCGAATCTGATTATCACAGATATCATGATGCCTAAAATCGATGGAATCACCCTGACTAAACAACTGAAAAACAATAAGCATACTGCACACATTCCATTGGTAATTCTTTCGGCCAAGAATACAACCGATGAGAAAATAGAAGGTATAGAATCCGGAGCGGATGCTTACATTCCCAAACCTTTCAATACACAATATCTTAGAACCATTATCAAACAACTTATAAAAAAACAAGAAGAGTTAAAGCAATACTATAACTCTTCTGCAAGTGCATTTGACTATAGTGGAGGACAGTTATTACAAAATGAGGATAAAGAATACCTGCAAACCGCTATAGAGATAATCAATGAAAATATGGATAATGCAGAGTTCGGGCCCGACGAATTAGCCGAGGCGATGCAAACCAGTGGCAGAAATTTATACCGAAAGTTCAAAAAACTGAACCAATCATCTCCCAAAGACTTCATAAAAGAGCAAAAAATGAAATATGCTGCAAAATTGCTGTTAACAACAACATTAAATATACAAGAAATCATGTACCGGATAGCGGCTACCAACCGATCGCATTTTTATAAAGAATTCGCCAAACGGTATAATCAAACTCCCAGGGAGTACAGGGAAGCCAATAAGCAAAAAGATGATTCTCTTATTTGACGAGTTCTTTATTTCTTAGCAATCACTACGTAAGTAGTGCCTTTGCGTACTTATTAATGCTTTTGGGCTATATGCTTTATCACCGAACTACCGGAATAGTCACCGGAAGGGAATGTTATATCCATCTGTTCTCCATTCAGGCTTAATTGAACAGACTCCTCTTTATACAAAGGATCAGCTACAGCTATTTCATATTGCCCGTCTTTCTTCTCAATGTATAACAACACTTTTTTATTGACTGCCACTACCAGATCATCTGAGAACCGTATTTCACCCGGTTCATAAAAGACGACAGCATACTGTCTCTTATTCTCATTGGCAATCGCTTGTATCTGCTCCGTATTGGCTATAATTTTGATTTCATTCTCAAACTTCTTATCTGTAAAATAAGAAAGAGGTTTATCAGGCATTATTATGTAGCAATAATCCTCATTCTGTGGAGTAGTGCCATGCGAAATCCATAAACTAAAAACCTCTTTTGTAACAGGTTGCTCACTTGCCGTTACTTCAAGTTCCCGCCAGGTACCCGTTTGCTTGGCTTTTCTCAATGTTACACTCCCATTTTGCGGGAAAATATACCCTACATTATCATGGTAAGCCCAATCTATCTTTTTGTCGGACAAGTTATCCGTTAACCGGTATGTATGTCCTGACAAGCCATATGTAACCTCACCATTTGCCAGACATTGATTTACCGAAGTACGAACTTCCTGCGTACGGGCCGCCTTAATACCACTTCCCATACATACCATAGCATCTCCCATAAAAAAGTAAGCTTTCCGAGCTTCCACACCCTGATAGGCATGCTCATAAGCCATTACTCCATTATGGGCGTTGCTAACGCCTCCGCCAAATTGATTCGACCCGAACAGATACCAACGTAATTCGGCAGTCGACTGATTAGCAACCGCCGTTGTTCCCGGTACCCGCGTCCAATCCCAAACTACAAAGACGTCATCATACTCATGACCGGTAGTCATTATATTAGTCGCTCCTAATGGTAGATAATAACCTTTTAAATTCTGCCCATTCAGCATTTCCGTACCATTTGTGCGCACGGATATGACTTTAGCAGACATGTAATAATCAGCTCCATGATGAGTCATAATGTTCGATTTCCAGAAGTGTGTATTTCCAGGTGCCGGAAAGGCTGCACCATTAATATGTTTTTTCCATGCTTCATAATCTTCTGCATGAATAGGATCAACTTCTTTCATTAAATCTAATGTGTACGTGGACATATTACTCAAGCAATTCGGCCGACATATTCCCCGTCCAATCGTCCCAAAATCATATGCCTCCCTGTATCCGAACATCTGTGTTCCTTTCAGAAAAACATCTGATACCAACTTAATCTTATCCGAAGTAAAAAACTTCATGAAAGATGTTTTATTAGCTAAAGTAATATACTCTGCCAAGTCGGACATCAGTGACATTCCATATCCACCCGAATAAAGTTGAGGACGGTGCTGATGGATACTATTATCTCTTTTCATTCCTTCATCATCTTTTTCTTCTACATATATAGTAGAAGCAATAGAAGAAAATCCTTTGGCAATTAACTCATAATCATCTTCTATACAGCCCTTATGTATCAAGACCACAGATACCCATGTCCTATTCTTGCCTTTATGTGCCACATTATCTGTCTTATCAACCAGATAAGAAGAAAGCCTCATCACATCTTCTCTTTTCAGTTCTTTCTTCAACAAAAGAAGAGGAACCATATATTGAGAAGGAGCCCCGATATCCCGGTACCACCAATTCCCGGAATCGGGATTAGCTATCCGGAAATAATCTAACCCAAGAATTATCTTCTTTCGCAATTCCGGCTCATGGAATAGTTTATTTCCCGGTTTGCTATAAGCCAATGCTATATTTTTTAATCTCTTGAGATGACGGTCTGCATCGAAATAGAAAGTCACTGTCTTATAATCGATATCTTTCCAGCTACCATCAGTTTGCATAACAGCCAAATCTTTTTCTGCTTGAGAAACGTCTACCGAATCCGATAAATATTCTTCTAACAATCTATTATATAAAATCTCTATATCCTTCTGTTTCTCTACAGCATAACTGTATTCTCCCCAAAAGCATAACACCAGACATATCAGTAGTAACCTTTTCATAATCATTCTTATTTCACCGTAAAAAATCTATAACACTACTTTCCACGTAATCTTCCACAAGCAAAGTAAAGACAATGCCACCTTATCCTGTTATGGTCTCCCATTCTTCTCTATCATTTTTTATTTAGAGTTAACGTTACATTTAATTGTGCATATGTAGGAAGCCTAAACTGAACCAGTATACTATTTATTCTGGTTTAGACGGTCTCTCCTAAAATATTAGGTTTTTAATCTTCAAAAATAAAATTCTCTTTAATAAGGAGTTAGCCCAATAATAAGCTAACTCCTTACATAAATTCTTAGTTAGAATTAGAAATATCCAGGATTCTGTTCTTCCTCATCAGAACCACGAGGATTCAGCCGGTCAATATGCTTTTGAGGAATGGGACGCAATTTATGATACTCTTGAATATTCTTCATCGCATCAGGATTCCATTTTTTTACATATTCAACCAATTTCTCACAACGTACCAAATCTTCCCATCTTGTATATTCACCCAAAAGTTCACGCCCTCTTTCATCCAACATAAAATCTACAAAGTTTACCCTCAAGTCATCTGCTGTCACTTTTATATTTTCATAAGTAGACTCGGTATTTTCCATCTCGCCACCTTCTTCCAGCCAATATTGAGGTACCTTTTTCTCACCGGACTTCCAGGAAGCACGTTCACGAATAACATTAATCAAATCAGCAGCCAAGTTGTAATCTCCCTTACGCCCTGCTGCTTCCGCAGCAATCAGATAAGTCTCACCAAGACGCATACGCACCCATTCGCGTACTCCCTTTTGTTCATTTGCCGTTTCTCTTAACGGATCTTCATATTTCAACAAAATGGGATAATATCTGTTATTCTTACTTGGATCAGCCTTGTTCCACTGAAAATATTTATATTTATATGTTCTGTTTTTAGGAGCATTTAAACTATAATAAATTGCAGTATCCCCTATGGCTAAAGAAGAAGTTGCTTTATTACAGTAATAGGTCCATTTAAAACTCTTATAGAAGCGGGAGTCATTTTTACGATCAAATAGCTCAAACATCGTCTTATTGGTAGCACGATGAAAACGATAAGGACGACCATTAGCTATATCACGCATCATACCAGGTTGATCTTCATACCATGATCCCCAATATAAGTGAGATTTGTTTCCATCTCCATTATATATCGGATCAAGAGTAAACTGAATAGAAAAGATAACCTCACGATTTCCCATGTTGTTAATATCCCACAAATCTGAATAGTTATCCAATAAAGTATATTTAGGACTGTCTATCACCCTTTTAGCATAGTAATAAGCACTATCCATATCGGTTGACAACTGTCCACGTTGATCAGTTACTGCACTACCACGTGTAAGGTAAACCTTAGATAGCAAATGAGCAGCAGCATATTTAGTAGCCTTACTTTGGTCTGTACCGGTAGCAGATTCACGGAGATGTTCTGCCGCGTATCTTAAATCACTGACAATTAGTTTATAAACATCTGCAACAGAGGAACGTTTGAAGTCAGTCTGAGGCTCTTGTATTGCCTCAGTAGCCAAAGGTATTTTACCAAATTGTTGAACTAAATCAAAATAAAAGTATGCACGAAAAAAATTCATCTCAGCACCATAACTCTCTTTCTCTGTCTCTGATATACTCGCCTCCGGCAGAGCATCTAAGACAAGATTGGTCACTCCGATGGCTTTATAATGATTTTCCCATAAACTATACAATTTCGACTCTGTTGGTGACAAAGTTGCACTATATAAATTATACGGATAACTTAATGCCCCTTCCGCACCTGTTATTAAATCAGTGCCTAATTCTGTGAAAACGTTAGAAAACTCTCCACCAACTCCAAAACGCATATAAGCATATGTCGCATCAATAGCGGCTAGTATTCCTTGTTCTGTTTTATAAAAATCACTTGTTATGCGAGGAACTTCTTTCTCTGCGAGAAAATCATCACAACTAGTATTTATCAGGGAAGTAAATCCGCAAACCATCGTAAGAATTATGCCGATGCTTTTTCTATATTTCATAGTTTTCATTTTATTCTTATTTTATTAGTTTAAAAAGAAACATTAACACCAAATATCCAACTGCTTACGCTCGGTGAAGCATAGGTTGCCGCTCCCTCCGGATCGACTCCTGTATAATTCGTAAACACAAGAGGATTTTGTGCAGTAACGTATAAACGACAATTAGACAAGGTTGCTTTATTAACCAGACCCTTAGGTAATGTATACCCTAATGTTATCGTTTTAACACGTAGAAAATCAGATTTTTCATAATACAATGAAGACTCATACTCTATATTATCATACAACCTGTTAGGACGTGGATAAGCATTAGTCGGATTATCCGGAGTCCAATAATCAAACTTCACACTATTATTACGATAAGACTGGTGATTCACACGAACTGCATTTTTCAACATTCCGCCTAAAGTTCCATAAAGAACAACATTCAGATCAAAACCTTTATAAGTAAATGTATTGCTAAGATTAAAAATATGTTTGGGCCGTTGTTGTCCAAGGATCATACGATCATTGTCTGCAGTAATTTTATGATCTCCATCGATATCCAGCAATTTAATCATTCCTGGAGCAAATTTATGACCATTCTTATTATATTTTTCAATTTCTGCAAGATCTTCCGGAGTATCCTGCCAAATTCCTATTTTCTTATAATCATAATATACCCCAAGTGCCTCGCCTATAAACCAGCTATTGCCTATATCATCTACTTTTCCATTATACAATTCCACAATTTCTTCCTTATTAGTTGAATACATAAAATCTGTAGACCATGTAAAATTTTTATTTTGTATATTTACTGTAGACAAACTAACCTCAATACCTTTATTTCTTGTTTTACCAACATTAGTAAGTACACTCGTATAGCCGGAGACAGCAGGTAACTGACGGTCAAGCAACAAATCATGTGTATTTTGCAGATAAGCATCAACTGTTCCACTCAAACGTCCACGGAAAAAGCTGAAATCAACACCTATATTCCATTGCCCGGTGGTTTCCCAAGTCAATGTTTTATCCGGCAAACTGGAGGAGGTATAACCAATAACCATATTTTCTCCATAATTATAATACTTCTTTGATAACAATCCTTTTGTTTGATAAGGATTAATAGAAGTATTGGCAGTTACACCATATCCAAAACGCAATTTCAAATTATCAAGTTTATCAAAATTCTTAAGGAAGTTTTCCTCATTTACTCTCCATGCCAATGAAAATGCAGGGAAAGAAACCCATTTGTGTCCGTCAGCTAAACGTGAAGAGCCATCATAGCGCATTGAGAATGTAGCATAATATCTGCTTTTATAATTATAATTCAAGCGCCCCATGAAAGAAGCAAGGCTCCATACTTGGTTATTACTGTCATATCCTGTTATATCCAATGCTGATGCAATATCATTAAAAAGCAGATCATCCGAAGGTAAATCCTGAACAGTAGCACTTAAACTTTCAGTTCTATTGCGCTGAATAGATTGCAATAAGGTAATTCCGATAGAGTGTTTTCCAAACTGCTTATCATAGAATAACAGATTTTCAAACGTATAAGCATAGGTCTGCTGAGTAGCGTTCTTTGCCTGATTAGGATTACCCTGTCTTGCATTTGAAGATAAAAAAGAATAATCCTGACGAGAATGGAAATCAATTCCAATATTTGCACGATACTTAAGTCCATCTAACGGAAGCTTGATTTCTCCATAATAACTACCTAAGAAACGATTAATCTTCAACGGATTTACTACAGCATTAGGCTCCAAATATTGAAGAGGATTCCACCATTGAGAGTCACCACCCGAAGTCATCAACGTAGGAACTCCGTCATCATCATACAGTCGTCCAAGCGGATTAACACGCCAACAATCCTGGAAATTCGAACCTCTATTCTGCAATGAATGACTAAAATGTGACTGTCCACCTATCTTCAACCAATTAGTAACCTCTGCATCAACACTCAACTTGACTGTATAGCGTGAGTAATCTTGATTCTTATAAATACCTTCATTCCTGAAATATGTAGTATTAAAAGCAAACTGCATTTTATCACCTCCACCTCTAATACCGAGCTGGTGGTCAGTCACTATACCTGTACGTTCTACTTCGTTCCACCACAAAGCCCCGGAACGTACTTTACTGGGATCATAATTACCATTTTCATCATAAGCCATTGCAATGGACTGCCAAGTATAATCATCACCAGTAAACGAGGGTAATGTTTTATCCAGTTCCATATTAGGTATTGCGGAATCATATTGGCCGGCAGCTCTATAAGCTTCACGCACATACTCCGCATATTCTGCTCCATCCATTAATTCCAGTTTGTTTTGAATGGTCTGAATTCCGTAATAGCCATTATAGTCAACCTGTACTTTTCCTTTCTTACCTTTCTTTGTTGAGATAATGATAACTCCATTAGCACCTCTGGAACCATAAATCGCTGTAGCTGAAGCATCCTTGAGGACCTCTATTGATTCTATATCACCAGGTGCAAACAAATTAGGAGCTGTTGAAATAGGAATACCATCGACCACATACAACGGGTCATTGCCCGCTTTGATAGAACGTGTACCACGAATAAGAATAGAAGGAGTAGATCCTGGAGTCCAACTTGTATTCTGTATCAATACCCCCGGAACTTTACCTTGCATAGCCTCTGCAGCAGATAATGCCGGACTCTGCAACAGTTTTTCAGAATCAACAGAGGTGACAGAACCAGTTAAATCACGTTTTTTTACAGTTCCATAACCTACTACTACAACCTCATCTAATTCTGAAGCAGCCTCAGTTAAAACAACATTCATCACTGTTTGTGTGCCAACCTTTTTCTCAAGGACATTGTAGCCGATATAGCTAAATTTCAAAATTGAATTTGATGAAACACTCAAATTAAACTTTCCATCTATATCCGTTACTGTACCATTAGAGGTACCAACTTCCACTACACTGACTCCTATTAACGGCTCATTTTTCTCATCAGTGACTAATCCCATAATATTTATCTTTCCCTGACCATAAACAGTAAACAGAGATAAACACAATAATAGCAGCATTGCAGAAAGTCGCCTTCCTCCCATCTTTCGTTCACTTTTGTTTGTAAGCATAAAAATGTTTTTCATATTAATATATTTTAAATTGGTTCTATTTCAAAAGGCATTTATTAAAAAGACAAATACCTTTAAAGTATCAGCATGAGCAATTCACCAAAAATTCAAATTATCAAAAAGTATTCTAATGACATCTTTTTAGTAGTACTAAAAGAAATTAAAGAGTGTTTTTCCATATTCATCGCTATTTTTAGATATTAATAATTATAGTATCTCTTCTCAATACCCACAAAAAAACTAATACACTATTGAAAACATTTAATGTTGTTTCTACATGCAAAATTAGCGTATAAACAATATTCATATATACAATATCTCGCCAATATCATGCTTATATCCGCAATACACAAATAGAATACATTTATGGCGAAATTGAATACAACTACCTGTTAGCAAGGGTTATCCCCAAACAAAAAAAACTAAGTTTTAATTAAAACTTAACCTGGCAAAACAAAAAATCAGCCAGATAGAATTTTGAAAAGCTCAATCAGAGCATTATCTTTGTTCACCAGTTAAAGTTATTAATGCCAAGAAGACTACTAATGAAATATTGTATTCAAGTTTCTTTGTTGTTACTATTTTGTTTTATACAAAATGTCAGTTCACATAATCTTAGACAGATTAGTAATCGTGACGGTCTATCAAACAGTTCCGTCACTTGTTTATTTCAGGATGAGAAACGTTTTTTATGGATTGGTACTTATGATGGGCTCAACATGTATGATAGTCAAAAAATCTATGTATATAAGCCAGATATCAATAATCAGAATAGTCTTTCAAGCAATGTCATCAGAAAAGTCATAGAAACGGATAAAAACTACCTGTGGATTAGTACCAAATGGGGATTAAACAAACTATCGCAAAGAAGTAACACAATAGAAGAATATTATAATGAATTTGGTGAAAACTCATATATTGCAAAAGACAGTCAGGACTATTTATATGTATTTAATAGACCCAATACATTATCTCTATATTCGAAATTAGACAATAAATTTATAAATTTCCCTATCTATAAAGAGAAAGAGTTGGACAATGTATCAAGTTTTATTGTTGATTCACAAGATACGGTATGGATAAACCATAAAGGCATAATGGAAAGGTATACCATATCCGGCAAAAAAACGAATAATCCTCAAGTAGTCAAACATCCGGACTTTATATATCCACACCTCATAAAATATGCTTTTTACAGTGACGGGAAAATAATTATGGTAGATTCTGAAGGAAACATATTTTACAAGGATAAAGAGAAACTACATTTTGTAAAAAAGCTGCAGCAACTAATTCAGGAGAGTGGAGAAATCGGAGCTATTGCTTTTGATAACGATGACATTCTTATTGGATTTGAGACCAATGGTCTTATACGACTAATAGCTGAACAAGACTACCAAGTAGAGAAGTTCAACATCAATTGCGGGGTATTCTCTTTGTGGAAAGATGAACAACAAGATATTATCTGGATTGGTACAGACGGACAGGGAGTATATGCGTGGACAAAAGACGAATATACATTTACTAATATATCGCTCAATGAACTTCCGATCAGTAAGAAAAGGCCAATTCGTGCTGTTTACACTGATAAATATAACACCTTATGGTTAGGTACAAAAGATAATGGTGTGATAAAAATCAACAATTATGATACTTCAAAAGAGTATTCAAATGATAATGTTACACACCTTACAACACAAGAAGGACTTACTAATAATGCTGTTTTCGCATTTGCACCAAGTAATGTATATCCTATTTTATGGATCGGCTCTAATGGACCTGGTTTAAACTACTACTCTTTTTCGGACAATAAAATTCACTCACTAGTCAACAGTACTAATCAAAGTATCTCCCACGTACATTCCATGAGTGAAACAAACGACTCGCTACTATGGGTAGGGGCAGGAAATACTTTATTGAAAATAAGTATTCAACAACATAAACAAGGTTTTGAGGCTAAAAAGATTCAAGCATTCAACTTCAAGGTTCCGCATAAGCAGAAAAACAATCAAATATATTCCATATATCCGGAAAATGACTCTATCATTTGGATTGGGATGCGTGGCAATGGTGTTATCAGGTTAAATTCTCGTACTGAAGATTACTCTTTTATTTCTTTTGACAGAAATGGTATAGCTCCCATGAGTGATATATTATGCATATATCAAGACCAACATAAAGATATATGGCTAGGTACGAGCTATGGATTAACCAAATTAAAAATCTCATCTGATGGTAATTATGACTATAAGAACTTTAATGAGAATGAGGGGTTACCCAATAATACAATACACGGAATCATTGAAGACAAAGAAGGACATCTATGGTTAAGCAGTAATACCGGTATTATATTATTTGATCCTCAAAAGAATACATTCAGAAACTTTAATCATAGAACAGGCTTAGATATAACAGAATTTAGTGACAACGCATATTTTCAAGACCCCAAAAGAAACAGATACTTTTTTGGGGGAGTAAATGGCATAGTCTGGATAAGAAAAGAGAAAGAAAAGAAAAGTAATTTCGTGCCTGATATTCACTTCACAAAAGTGAGAATTTTCAATAAAGAATATAATATTCATGAATTTGAAAAGAAAGATAGTAATCCTCAAAATATCGTACTGAACTATGACCAGAATTTCTTTGCAGTCTCTTTTGTAGCCACCGACTTTATCAATGGCGAAAACTGCAAATATTCTTATAAACTTGAGAATTTCAACGATGTATGGATGGATACACGCTCCAATGAAGCCCAATTTACAAATATTCCTCCCGGAGACTATACACTGAAAGTGAAATACAATGACGGAGGAAATAGCAATGATAATGTAATCCAGAGCATCCGTATCGTCATTCTTCCTCCCTGGTACCAAAGTATTGCAGCTCAAATCATATATGTATTACTGGTTATTGGAGCAGGATTTGGTTTCTGGCATTATATCCGGTGGAAATATGAACGAAGAAAAGCCGTTATTTCCAAGAGATTAAACGAAAAGTATAAAGAAGAAATGTATGAAGGTAAATTACGCTTCTTCACTAACATCACACATGAATTCTGCACGCCACTTACCTTGATCTATGGACCATGCGAAAGAATATTGCAGCATGAGAACAGTGATGCTTTCATAAAAAAGTATGCTCAGATTATAAAGTCGAACACAGAGCGTCTCAACAGCCTGATACAGGAAGTAATAGATTTCCGCCGTATGGAAACCGGCAATCAGATATGCCACATACAAGAACTGAATATCAGTAAACTGGCAAAGGATATTATAGATTCATTCGGTGAGTTGGCAGAACAGAATCAAATCCACCTGGAAACTGATATCTGTCCGGAAATTATGTGGAAAAGTGATCATAGCGGGGTCACTAAGATTCTGAATAACCTTATCTCAAATGCATTCAAATATACCCCCGAAAATGGAACAATCCGCATATCCATTAAAACAGGGGGAGACAAGCTAAATCTAAAAGTTTATAATACAGGGAAAGGTATTTGTAAAGAGAGTATTCCACTCATATTTAACAGATACAGTGTACTTGATAACATTCAGGAAAATAGTATTAAAGGGCTTTCTTCCAGAAATGGTTTGGGACTTGCCATCTGCCAAAGCATGGTAGAGTTGCTACAAGGTACTATTGAAGTAGAAAGTGAAGTGAACCAATATGCTCAGTTCATAGTGAACCTACCGCAACTTGAAGTAACCGAAAAAGAGGAACGTGTACTGAATGAAGAAACTCCTAAATCTGAGTCTTTGAATAATAATACAAATATTGAAGTAACCGAAAGAGGCGATCACGAAAAAGAATCCAATCATCCGGAGACAACCATCCTGATGATAGATGACAATAAGGAACTACTGTGGATGCTAAAAGATATATTATCCGACGAATACTCCGTTTTAACGGCAGAGAATGGTGAAGAAGGGCTTGCCATATTAAAACAAAAAACGCCCGACCTTATCATTACAGATATTATGATGCCTAAAATTGATGGAATCACCTTAATCAAACAGCTCAAAAGCAACAAGCATACCATGCATATTCCATTAATTATCCTCTCTGCAAAGAATACAACCGACGAAAAGATTGAGGGGATAGAATCCGGAGCAGACGCTTATATCCCCAAACCATTCAATACTCAATATCTGAAGAGTATCATCAAACAACTATTAAAAAAGCAGGAAGAATTAAAGCAATACTACAATTCCTCTGCAAGCGCCTTTGAATTTAGTGGTGGACAGTTGCTACAGCATGAAGACAAAAAGTTTATGGAAACTGCCATTGAACTAATCAATGAAAACATGGACAACACCGAGTTCGGCCCAGAAGAACTTGCAGAAGCCATGCAAACCAGCAGTAGAAACTTATATCGCAAGTTTAAAAATCTGGAGCAGCTACCACCTAAAGATTTCATTAAAGAACAAAGAATAAATTATGCTGCTAAATTATTATTAACGACAACGTTGACTATACAGGAGGTCATGTATCGGACAGCTTTCACAAATCGGTCACATTTCTATAAAGAGTTTGGCAAACGATACAATCAGACTCCTAAAGAATATAGAGAGAGTAATAAATATAAAGACGATTCTCTCAACTAAAAAGAGCTTGTATATAGATACTTAAGGCAAGAATGAAAACGATAGCAAGCTCGCTTTCTTGCCATAGTATTGCCAATGATTAAAAATAGAAGAGAGTAGATACTACGACTACACTCGGGATACAGATGATTTATCACTTCTTCAGCAACCGCCGTGTCAGATAGTGCACCGGATACCACACAGAAAGGAATCCAACCGCAATAACAGTAACAAATATCAGTATCACATCCGTTGCATGAACGCTGACGGGATAAGCATCCACAATGAAACTGCCACTGCCACCGCCTAAAGAGATAATACCGAAACGCTGCTGGAGGTAGCAAAGCAACAGGCCGGAAACAATACCGGCAAGTGCGCCGAATAAAGAAATAAGGCGTCCCTCAAATAAAAAGATACGGGCTATCAGACGGTCGTCCGCACCAAGATTACGCAGAGTTTCCACATCTTCGCGCTTATCAAGTATAAGCATGGAGAGAGAGCCTATCACATTGAAACAAGCAATGGCAAGAATAAATGTGAGAAAGAGATAGGATATGAATTTCTCTATTTCCATGATGCGAAATACATCAACCTGTTGTTCGTAACGGTTAAGTACCACAAAATCATCTCCCAGAATGCGGGAAATCTTCTTCTGAACAGCCGATATATCAGCATCCGGTTTCAGTTTCAATTCAATGGCAGATACCTCCGTATCATAATTGAAGAGGTTACGGGCAAAATCAAGGGAAGTAAGGATATAGCGCGCATCATACTTCTGCTGGTTCACTACAAACACCACACCGGGTGAAAAGAGATAATCACGATTGAAAGAAGCGGAAGGATTGGCCATATTCACCCGCACATTCCGCTTAGGCGCATATACTTGCAACGGGTCGACAAACTGGAGTCCCGTACCTAATTCGGAAATCAGTTCTACACCTAAGACACCATAATCAACTATAGAATCATGCAGAATAAATTCACCTGCACCATATAGCAGACTATCAATGGAAGTCAGTTGTTCGAAGTTATCTTCCACTCCCTTAATGACTGCCATGGCCTGCCGGTCTTTATATTGCACCATAGCATTCTCCTCCAACGTCTCTGTCCAGACGTCAATCTCAGGCAAAGCACGCACTTCCTGAAAAGTCTCAGCATTCGGCTCAAAGACTTTTCCTTCACGAACCGTTATCTTCAGTTCAGGGTCGAAAGCCGTAAAGAAACCTGCCACCATATCCTGAAAGCCATTGAATACGGAAAGGGTACATACCAACGCCAGCGTAGCCAATGCTACCCCACACACCGAAATGCCGGAAATAATATTGATAGCATTGTGCTTCTTCTTAGAGAAGAGGTAGCGGCGGGCTATGTAGAAGGGAAGGTTCACTTCAGCAATTCATCTATTTTTTCAAGATAATCCAGCGAATCGTCCACAAAGAACTTCAATTCCGGAATGATACGAAGTTGATGGCGCACACGTGTTCCCAACTCGTAACGGATAGATTTCATATTCTCATTGATATTCTTAATCATTTCCTCAGCTTTTTCCGAGGGAAAGATGCTGAGATAAGCACGTGCCACGCTCAGGTCAGGACTAATGCGCACTGCACTGACCGACACCAATATGCCCGGCATGGACTTAGTTTGTAACAAGAAAATTTCGCTCAACTCCTTTTGAAGTAAACGACATATTTTATTCTGTCTGGTAGTTTCCATACTATACTATTTCTTTATTTAGATACAAAGTTACTGAAATATCTCAGTTAGCTGGTAATTTATACTTTTTTTAGCACGACAATCGAAGCAATCAATTCAGAATAAAATTATCTTTGCATCGGCACTAATCAAAAAAAACATGAAAAGACCCGTCTTCACACTACTATTTTTGTTTTCCTCGCTTCTTAGCAGCTACGCTAATCAAAACAGTAAACAAGATAGCCTATGGAAAGTTGCGAATCAGTATACGCAAGAGCAACAATATGAAAAAGCTGCCAATCTATATAAAGAATTAGGAGAAAAGATTGATACTGACTACAAGGAAATCAATTCTCACAAAGTAAAAGATTTACGGGAGACATACTCCATTGATGAATTACAACTGGCTAACAACCAGCAGCAAAACCATTTATTATTATTAGCTCTTATCATATTACCCTGCCTTATCATTGTTGCCGGCATCTGTTTCCTCTACTTGAAAAGAGAAGCAAAGAAACTGATACTTTCGAAGCGAAAGTTAGAAAAAGCAGAGAAAGCCGTAGAGAATTCAATACGCAACAAGAGTCTCTTCATATCGAATATGAGCCACGAAATTCGAACTCCGCTAAACGCCTTGTCCGGTTTTTCCGATGTATTGACTACTCCGGGTATCGATGAGGAAACGCGAAAACAATGCAATGACATTATCCAATTGAATTCACGCCTGTTATTGAATCTGGTGAACGACGTGGTAGACATCTCCTGCCTTGACATAACGAATATGAAGTTCAACCTCAAACAATGTGATGCAGTAGATTTATGTGAAGGTATCATTCAGACCCTGGAAGGCATCAAGCAAACACAGGCTGAAATCTTCTTCAAAACAGAACTTCCTTTTTTAGAAATCGAGACTGATACACTCCGACTACACCAAGTACTAATCAATATATTAGTCAATGCTACCAAATTTACAAAAGAAGGAAGCATTACCCTGCAACTGGAACAGAATGAAAAAGGCATGGCACAATTCTCCATTACCGATACCGGCTGCGGTATCCCGTTAGAAAAGCAAAGCAGAATATTCGAACGCTTCGAAAGAGTAAACGAAAAATCCCAGGGAACCGGACTTGGACTGGCCATCTGCCATCTTATCATCAGTCGCCTTGGCGGAGATATCTGGATAGACCCGCAGTATACCGATGGATCACGTTTCATTTTCACTCATCCGTTAAGACAGGAGGCCAAAGTATGAAGAAAATAACATTTATACTTTTGTTTGTAATGGGAATGCTTTTTCAGATAAAAGCAGAATCATCAATTTCAATGGATAGACAATTTCGTGACAGTATCTTTCAGACCGCCAAATCCGAACCTAATGATACGCTTCGCTCAAAAATATTGAGAGGAGCATTCCAGCAATATATAGGTCAAGAGGTAGCTTTGGAATTTCTGGATTCAGCTCTTGTACTCTCCAAAAGCAAAGGAATACACGAAGAAGAGTTATACACTCTCTTTGATTACTGCCGCTACTATGAATATCAAGGTGAGACTCCTGAAATGGAACAGTGTTTCTTAAAATTAAAAGAAGCCAGCTATCGATATAAGGATTACTCACTCTATTATACTATTTGGTTAGGCATACTCCAAATTAGATGCGCCCAAGGAGATACCGAATACGCCATTATGCAAGCCAAAGAGATGCAAAAGGAGGCCATCCGTATCAAGTATGACAGAGGAGTATTTGTTTCACTCATAGCTCTAGCACAAGCGTTGGATTTCGCAGAGCAGTATGACGAAGCAATTCTCGCATATAAACAAAGTCTGGAAGTAAATCCGACCGCCAACAATTATTCCCTCCTGTTAATACGCGGAAATCTAGCGAAAATATATTTGGCGCAGGAGAAGTATACAGAGGCTCTTAGTGAATTAGAGCAACAACAAAAAGTACTGGAAAAGATGACTAAAGAAGAGCCACAAACTATAAATACATTGAAAAGTGCTTTTTTAAAAGCAGAAATATCCTTCGGTATGATTTATGCAAAAAACAAAGACAAAGAAAACCTTAAATTGCATCTGATAAAGGCCGGGAAATATTATGATAAAGAAAGTTTTTTCAGTAACTATATTGATTATCACGCTCTATGGGGTGTATACTATAAGCTTGTAAAAGACTGGAACAAATGTTTCAATGAATTCAATCTGGCCATATCTGCTTGCCACGGCGCAGAGCCTTTTCATGAAAATAGCATTCTCAAAATGAAAGCAGAAGCTATGCTGGAAGCCGGCCGATATGAAGAAGCAGCCAATATCTATAAAACAGCAGCCCTAAAAGGAGACTCTCTCAACCAGGATATGTTGCTACGTCATGAAGAAGTATATCAGGCTAACTATAAAATCCAAAAAGCATTATTAGATAGGGAACTACTGACAAAGCAATACCGTTGGATATATGTCGGGGCATCCGCCATCATACTCGTTCTGATGCTTCTTGCCATCATACGCGCTTTCCGCATTCACAAGCAATTACGCCGTTCGGAAGAAGAAACCCGGCAAGCATTAGAAACGATAGAAGCAGCAGATAAGATGAAAGAATATTTTCTGCAAAACATCACCTACGAAATCCGCATACCATTGAATACAGTCGTAGGCTTTTCCGAATTGCTGTCTGCCGAGCAAGATCTCTCTGAAGAAGAAGTACAGGAATATTCAGCTGCCATAAAAAACAATTCAGAAAAGCTATTGGCTCTGATAAATAACATCCTTGATTTATCACGCCTTGAGGCAGGAATGATGCGTTTTAATGTACAGGAATGCGATGCAGTACAACTTTGTCAGGAAGTGAAAATGATGGTAAATATGCAGACCACAATGGTGAATCCACACTTCCATACGGAACTTGAAGCACTATCCATACAGGCGGATAGCAGATGGTTCCTCAAACTACTCTCATCATTATTATCTGTTCCAAGATTATATACCGGAGAAGTTTGTCAGGTGGAATATGCACTGACCCAGGAAGGCCAATATCTAAAAATCACGGTAAAAGGAAGTCCTCTCTACCAAGTATGGGAAGACGAACAGGAACAGCGCATCCTGCACGACATCAACCGGCTTTATCTGGAAGCGTTTAAAGGAAGTTATCAGATTTCAGAGGGAGAACAGAAAGAAGTTACGATTACGTATCCCCTGTCTTAGAGGCTATTTCTTACGAATAATCGTCAGACCGTCACGCAAAGGAAGAATCACCTTCTCAACCCGTGAATCTTGTGCAACAAGGTCATTAAAAGCTTTGATACCTATAGTTTGCAAATCAGTGCGATGTGGTTGTTCTTCAAGCACATGTCCGTCCCATAAAGTGTTGTCAGCAATGATATAACCACCATCGGAGAGGCGGGACAACACCATTTCATAATAGTCTATATATCTGCGCTTGTCACCATCTATAAAGGCCAGGTCAAAAGTTATATCAAACTGCGGAATCATTTCCAATGCATCACCTATATAGAATTTGATTTTATCTGCATAAGCGGAGTTCTCCAACCAAGGACGGGTGAAGTCTTCCTGCTCATCATTGATTTCGAATGTATACAGCATTCCGTCTTCCGGCAAACCTTCAGCCATGCACAGGGCAGAATAACCGCTATAAGTACCTATTTCCAAAATGCGACGGGGACGTATCATTTTGACGAACATCTTAAGCATACGCCCCTGCAAATGCCCCGACGCCATGCGCGGATATAGTAGTTTAATATGCGTATCCCGATAAAGAGCCTTCAGATATTCGCCCTCATCATCAATATGCTGCAAGATATACTCGTCTATAGTCACTGGGGAAATTGAGAATTAAAAAATGAAAAATGATAGTTGATAAATTGAAAATTGAAAATTAAAAATTAAAAATTGAAAAATACTATGCAGCATAACAGCGCAGCTATTTTTCAATTTTTAATTTTCAATTCTCAATTTATTAAAGGTACCGGTTCTTATTGGGCAATACACTTTCTTCGGAATACTTCAAAGCATCTCCTACGACATTAATTTCGAGGAAAGAAGTATGTGTTCCGGCTTTACCACTACTCAGATAACCCACCATATCTGTTTCAGACAAACGGCCTTCTTTCAGCAGACGGCGCAAAGCTGCAAAATAATAATCCTGTCCGTTGGCAAGTTCAGGCATATAGATAGCTTCCACACCATAAGAAAGAGCCAGATGACGCATAGTCTTTTCTTTATAGCAAATAGCCAGCACTGGATATTTACCACGGAATGCAGCAAGGTTACGGGCAGTGCGTCCGCTATAACTATCAGTAATAATGGCACGTATCTTCAGCTTAGAAGTAGCTTTTACAGCTTGCTTTGCTAGGAAAGCAGTCACGTCATTACTGTTTTCATCCAATGGAATACGGATATCATTATCAGCCAGTTTATCTTTTTCCGCCTGTGCGGCAACTTTTGTCATGGTCTTCACAGCGTCCAAAGGATATTTGCCATAAGCCGTTTCACCGCTCAACATCAAAGCATCCGTACGGTAATAGATAGCGTTAGCAATATCCGTGACCTCTGCACGGGTAGGACGCGGATTCGTAATCATTGTATGGAGCATCTGGGTAGCTACAATTACCGGTTTCTTAGCCAAAATACACTTGCGGATAAGCAAACGCTGGATTCCGGGAATACGTTCCTGCGGAACTTCGATACCAAGGTCACCACGAGCTACCATCACGCCGTCGGCTACTTCCAGAATTTCGTCGATGTTATCCACACCTTCCTGATTTTCAATCTTGGCAATGATGCGGATATCACTGTTATGGGCATTCAGGATTTCTTGTATATCAAGAACATCTTGTTTGTTGCGCACAAAAGAGTGAGCTATGAAATCAATATCTTTCTCGATGGCATAAAGAATGTTATTGCGGTCTTTCTCCGTCAGAGAAGGAAGATTGATGCGTACACCCGGTACATTAACACTCTTACGGCTTCCCAGCGTAGCTTCATTCTGTACCTCACACATTAAATATTCAGGAGTCTTATCTACAACTATCATTTCCAGATCACCATCATCAATAAGAATGTGAACACCAACCGATACATCATGCACAAAATTAGGATAAGAAACAGAGATGCACTCACGGGTAGTGGGGAGGTCAGGATTGCCTACCACTTTCACCTTGTCTCCTGTTTTATAAGGTATAGGTTCTTCACTAATAGTGGTGCGGACTTCCGGGCCTTTTGTATCCATCAGGATAGCAATACGGTTGGACACCGTACGAACATTATTTATCAACTTCTCAAGTCCATCATATCCAAGATGCGCCGTGTTCATACGCACCACGTTCATACCGGCTTCAAACAAGCCTTTTATAAAATCAACGTCACAACGCTTATCTGAAATGGTTGCAACGATTTTAGTCTGTTTCAATAACATAATCTTATACCTATTTATTTAATCATTTATCACTTATCAACGCTTCGAGCGCCAAACGGTAGGAGTTTAAGCCGAAGCCGCAAATCACACCTTTACAGGCGCAGGCAATCATAGACACATGTCGGAAATTCTCACGGGCATGTACATTGGAAATATGCACCTCGATGACCGGAGAAGTCACTGAACGGATAGCATCTTGCAGAGCAATAGAGGTATGGGTGTAGGCACCTGCATTCAGGATAATTCCATCCACCTCAAAACCGGTTTGCTGGATTTTGTCTATCAGCTCCCCCTCAATGTTTGACTGGAAATAGTCTATTTGCACATCAGCATACTTCTTACGAAGTTCGGCAAGGTAATCCTCAAAAGTAACACTGCCGTAAATGGAAGGTTCACGTTTACCCAATAGATTGATATTCGGGCCATTAATTATTTGTATCCTCATAACACAATTTTTTATACCTTTGTCTCCCGAAAGTATCAACACCGTACGAGGTCCGTACCAACTCCGTATGAAGTCCGTACGAACTCCGTGTCAGGTCCGTATCAGCTCCGTACCAAGTCCAAGCCTATAGATACGGAGCAGGTACGGAGGAAGTACGGCTCAGATACGTCTGAGAAACATTTAAATCAGACTGTAAAGATAGTGCAGACTGAAAGCGGAAACAAATTTGCATTATTCCGCTGGGCTACTGCCTATTTTCACGGCGCAAAGGTAGAAAAAAGAAATGAAATTAGACGAAAAAACAAGAAATAAGGAGAAGGAAGCATTGATAATCAGAAAGTACCAGCAATACCTGAAGCTGGAAAAAGCCCTTTCTGCTAATACGCTCGATGCTTATCTGACTGACCTTGACAAGTTGCTGCGTTTCCTGAATACTGAGAATATCAGCATGCTTGAGGTCACCCTGGATGATTTGCAACATTTTGCTGCCGGTCTGCACGACATCGGCATCCATCCCCGTTCGCAGGCACGCATCATTTCCGGCATAAAATCATTCCTCCACTTTCTGGTCATGGCAGACTACCGGGAGGATGATCCCAGCGAATTGCTTGAAGGTCCCAAAATCGGCTTCAAACTGCCGGAAGTACTTACCGTAGAAGAAATAGATACTATCATTGCCACCGTAGATTTAAGTAAGAAAGAAGGGCAGCGCAACCGGGCCATTCTTGAAACCTTGTACAGTTGCGGATTACGCGTCTCAGAGTTATGCAACCTGAAACTATCCGAACTGTATTTTGACGAAGGCTTCATCAAAGTGGAAGGGAAAGGCAGTAAGCAGCGATTAGTCCCCATATCCCCTCGTGCCATCAAAGAAATAAAGTACTGGCTGCTCGACCGTAATATTGGCAAAATCAAGAAAGGATTTGAAGATTACGTCTTCCTCGCCCGCTGGGGAAACAGCATCTCCCGTATCATGGTTTTCCACTTGATTAAAGAGTTGGCAGAGAAGGCCGGAATCACTAAAAATATCAGTCCCCACACCTTCCGCCACTCCTTCGCCACACACTTACTTGAGGGTGGTGCCAACCTGCGCGCAATCCAGTGTATGCTGGGTCATGAGTCCATTGCAACTACGGAAATTTACACGCATATCGACCGCAATATGTTGCGCAGTGAAATCATTGAGCATCACCCCCGGAACATCAAGTTCCGAAAAGAGCGGGGATTTCATTAAATTATAATAAAATTAGCCATCCATTTCTTAATCTGACAAGAGATTTAATATCTTTGCGAGGCCATTACCTTAGTGGTAATGGGCACTGAGAGAAACCAATAGACTAATTTCAATTACAAACAATTAATTTATACCTAAGAATGACTAAGAAATTGTATCTGCCTTTGTTAATGGCACTGGTTGTTGCTCTTTCATCATGTAGCAGCAAAATGGGTGAATTGTCTTCTGATTATTTCACCGTAACTCCTCAGGTTCTTGAAGCTATTGGTGGCAAAGTTCCTGCCACTATTAACGGAAAGTTCCCCGAAAAGTATTTCAACAAGAAAGCTGTAGTAGAAGTGACTCCGGTTCTGAGATGGAACGGTGGAGAAGCTAAAGGACAGTCTGCCTTGTTCCAGGGAGAAAAAGTAGAAGGTAACGACCAAACCATCTCTTACAAGATGGGCGGTAACTACACCATGAAAACTTCTTTCGACTACGTTCCCGAAATGGCTAAATCAGAGTTGTATCTGGAATTCAAAGCCACAATCGGTAAGAAAACTATTACTATTCCTGCTGTAAAAGTAGCTGATGGTGTGATTTCTACTTCCGAATTGGTTGAGCAAACACTGGGTAGCGCTAATCCCGCTAATGGTGACGATGCTTTCCAACGTATCATCAAAGAGAAACATGACGCTAACATCATGTTCTTGATTCAGCAAGCTAACATTCGCTCTGGTGAGCTGAAAACCGCAAAGGAATTCAACGAAGAAGTGAAGAACGTAGACGCTGCTGTAAACAAGAAGATCAGCAACATTGAAGTTTCTGCTTATGCATCTCCCGATGGTGGTGTAGGCTTGAATACTAAGTTGGCCGAAAACCGTCAGGATAACACTGCAAAGGTTATCAACCAAAACTTGAAGAAAGCAAAGGTAGACGCTGCTATCGATACTAAATACACTGCTCAGGACTGGGAAGGTTTCCAGGAACTGGTATCTAAATCCAATATTCAGGATAAGGAATTAATCCTTCGCGTTCTGTCTATGTACTCTGACCCTGAACAAAGAGAACAGGAAATCAAAAACATCTCTTCTGTTTACAAGAATTTGGCTGACGACATTTTGCCGCAATTGCGTCGTTCTCGTTTGACTTTGAACTATGAGATCATCGGTAAGTCTGACGAAGAAATCGCTAATCTGGCTAACTCTGATGCTAAGCAACTGAATATCGAAGAATTGCTGTATGCAACTACGTTGACTAACGACCCTGCTAAGCAAGAAGCTATCTTCATGAAAGCTACTCAGATTTATCCAAATGATTACCGTGCTTATAACAACTTAGGTAAGTTGGCTTATCAGGCAGGTAACGTTGACAAAGCTGAAAGCTACTTCAAGAAAGCTGCTTCTATCAACAACGCTCCTGAAGTTAACATGAACTTGGGTCTGATTGCTCTGATTAAGGGTGACAAGGCTGCTGCAGAATCTTATCTGGGCAAAGCTTCCGGTGCAAAAGAATTGAACGAAGCTCTGGGTAACCTGTACATTGCTCAAGGTCAGTATGACAAGGCTGTTAGCGCATTCGGCAGCACAAAAACCAACAGTGCAGCTTTGGCACAAATCCTGGCTAAGGACTACAACAAAGCTAAGAGCACATTGGCAGGTGTAGAAAAACCGGACGCTTATACTGAATACCTGATGGCTGTGTTGGGTGCAAGAACCAACAATGCTTCTATGGTAACCAGCAGTTTGAAGAATGCTATTGCAAAAGAACCGTCACTGGCTAAGAAAGCAGCTTCTGACCTGGAATTTGCTAAGTACTTCACAAATGCAGATTTCATGAGCATTATCCAATAAAAATTTGCACTAATTTAATTAGTGTTTTCATACAACGAATGTTTTTTTATAGAATGCCCGCCATTGAGAAATGTCGGGCATTTCTTTTTTATTATCCGCAAAAGCCGTACTTTCGCGAAAAAGTATTTAGAAATGAAGAAACTCTGTCTATTATATCTTTTATTAATCGGCCTGTCAGCCTGTGGCGGAAAGAAAACCGATGCAATCACCCTCAGCGGAGAAATCAAGGGATTGGGAAGTGACACCCTATATTTATATGGGGCAGACAGAATGTACGACCGCATGGATACGCTGGTGGTCGAAGAAGATAAATTCTCCGCTACACTCTCTGCCGATACACTGGTAACGACGATCTTGTTATTCAACGACGGTACGGAATATCCGCTTTTCCTGGATAAAGGAAATAAGATACAGATAAAAGGTTCCAACGCCGAGCTATCTTCCCTACAAATAAACGGTAATACTCCCAATGTGGAACTGACCGCTTTCAACCAGGAACTAAAAGGACTGGGTACACCATCGGTGAAAGCTTTGGAAGAAAAAGCCGAAAACTTCATCAAAGACCATCCCGCTTCATTAGTCAGCATCTATTTATTGGATAAATACTTCGTGCAGGCTTTGCAACCGGACATAGAGCGCATCAAAATACTGGCAGACCGCATGACCGGAGAGCTGAAAGACCGCCCGTATATGCAAGCGTTATTGAACCGCATTGATGAAGATGAGAAAGTGGCTGTTGGAAAAGCAGCACCATACTTCCGCCTGCGCAATGCGGAGGGTAAAGAGGTAACCCGCTCCAGTAAGAACGACCAATATTTGTTAATGCAATTCTGGGCTTCATGGGACACCATCAGCCGGGAAGCAAATGCCATGTTCCGTCGTATCTATAAGAAAGAACAGAAAAACAAGGACTTCAAGTTAATGGGTGTATCTCTCGATCTGGATGAAAAGACGTGGAAAGAAACCATCAAAAAGGATACTTTGAAATGGGAACAAGTCTGCGACTTCTCCGGTTGGAATGGAGAAGTCGTCAAACTATTCGCCATACAAAAGCTTCCTACCAATATACTTATCAGTCCTAACGGAAAGATAGAAGCTAAAGATCTGGATGAAAAGGCAATCGAGAAGAAGCTGAAAGAAATAAAGGAAGAAAAAGAAAAGGAGAAAAAGACCACCAGAAATTCAACACGACGCTAAGCGCAGAGCCTCTTATCAGCCCCTCACTTCCCGTTCAGTTTTTAATTCATACACTACTACTATGCTAATCAAAGTTTTTGGAGCGGCTGTGCAAGGCATTGATGCAACCCTCATTACAATTGAAGTAAACAGTTCACGAGGTTGCATGTTCTATCTTGTCGGGCTGCCTGATTCTGCCGTCAAGGAAAGCCATCAACGTATTATTTCTGCATTGCAGGTCAATGGTTACCGGATACCAACCAGTAACATCGTTATCAATATGGCGCCTGCGGATATTCGGAAAGAAGGGTCTGCATACGACCTCCCGCTTGCCATAGGTATGCTTGCTGCCGGAGAAGTAATCCAGTCTGATAAATTGAACCGCTACCTGATGATGGGTGAACTAAGTCTGGACGGTAGTTTGCAACCCATAAAAGGCGCCTTGCCCATAGCCATCAAGGCCTGGGAATTAGGATTTGAAGGGGTTATTGTTCCCCGTCAGAATGCTCGTGAAGCGGCAGTAGTCAATAAAATCAAGGTATATGGAGTTGAGAATATCAAGGAAGTGATCGAGTTCTTCAACGGCAAACAAGAACTTACCCCTACCATAGTCGACACCCGTGAAGAATTTTATGCACAACAGAGTAACTTTGACCTGGACTTCGCTGATGTGAAAGGACAGGAGAATGTGAAACGTGCACTCGAAGTTGCCTCGGCTGGCGGACATAATATTCTTCTCATCGGTGCACCCGGCAGTGGAAAGTCCATGCTTGCCAAGCGATTCCCTTCCATCCTGCCACCCTTATCCCTGGGAGAAAGCCTTGAAACAACCAAGATACATTCCGTTGCGGGCAGACTACAAGAGAATGCAGGACTCATCTCGAAGCGTCCGTTCCGCGACCCGCACCATACCATCTCAACAGTCGCCATGACCGGTGGAGGCAGTTATCCACAACCGGGAGAAATCAGCCTTGCCCACAATGGAATTTTGTTTCTGGATGAACTGCCTGAATTCAATCGCAGCGTACTGGAAGTTCTCCGTCAACCGCTAGAAGACCGCAAGATTACGATCTCTCGTGTGAAAAGCAATGTGGAGTATCCGGCCAGTTTCATGCTGGTGGCATCTATGAACCCCTGCCCTTGCGGATACTATAACCATCCCACTAAGGCTTGTGTATGCAGTCCGGGACAGGTACAAAAATACCTGAATCGTATATCAGGCCCCTTACTCGACCGCATTGACCTGCAAATAGAAGTAGTACCTGTTCCTTTCGAGAAGATGTCCGATGCACGACCGGGAGAAGCAAGTGCCGTCATACGCGAACGTGTGATACACGCTCGCCGAATCCAGGAAAACAGATATGCAGACATCCCCGGGATTTACTGCAATGCACAAATGAGCAGTAAGCTACTTTCTCTCTATGCCCGTCCGGATGAAAAGGGGCTCACACTATTAAAGACTGCAATGAACCGGCTCAATCTTTCCGCCCGTGCCTACGATCGTATACTGAAAGTAGCACGCACCATCGCCGATCTCGAAAACAGTGAACTCATACAGTCCTCACATCTGGCAGAAGCCATCGGCTACAGGAACTTGGACAGGGAAGACTGGGCGGGATAACTAAAGAAAAAGGTACAGTTCACTATTTTCCCCCTATTTTGCATCATTTTCTCCCTGTCTTCTGCCTTATTCGCTTAGATTTGCAGTAATCAAAATCTAAAATACTATGGAGGCAAAGACATTTTTCCGTTTTTTCCCTGAGCTGGCATCTACAATTGAGGACAGCATTAAATTTTCACCCATATTCTTTACATTACATCTACCTAAAGATAGTAATATAAAGCAAATACCCTTTTGCCCTTCACTCCACTAATTATTTATATATCAAAACATTACAAACACTTGTAATATTAATGAAATATATTTGAAATAGGCTAAGCCTACTTTTGTCACCAGAATAATATTTATAAATATAGAAAAAGAGGATTATTTTATAACTAAAACTTTATTTTATGCTGAATGTACAATTAAAAAGAAAGAGAACATTTGCACAAAGCGTACTCTTTGTAGTGTTCTTGCTAAGTAGTACCTTAGCATTCGCCCAGAACAAGGTGACTGGTACTGTAACAGACAAGGCAGGCGAACCGCTAATCGGTGTCAATGTATTGGAGGCCGGTACCACCAACGGTTGCATTACCGATATCGACGGTAAATACACCCTAAGTGTAGAAAAAGGGAAAACACTTATCTTCTCTTTTATAGGTTATAGCAGACAGGACGTAAAAGTAACCCAAAACGTCATCGATATAACAATGAGTGAAGATACTGAATTGTTGGACGAAGTAGTGGTAATCGGCTACGGTAGCATTTCCCGTAAGGATGTCACCAGTTCAATCTCCACGGTGAAATCCAAAGACCTCAACGTGGGTGCCTACACCGATCCCGGTCAATTACTTCAGGGTAAAGTTCCCGGCTTGGTTATTGTCCAGAACTCCGACCCTAACGGGGGTGTCAATTCACTTACACTACGTGGTGCTTCCACCCTTAACGGTTCAGCATCTCCCCTTTACGTAGTTGACGGTATTCCCGGTGTAAATCTCAATCTCATCGCACCCAGTGACATCGAATCTATCGATGTGCTCCGCGATGCGTCAGCTACCGCCATTTATGGTTCAAAGGCAGCAAACGGCGTCATCATGGTTACTACCAAACGTGGGCAAGATGGCCCTGCACGTGTAACCTATAGCGGTTATGTATCTTGGGAAAAGATTCACAATGACCACGAAATGATGAGCGCTAACGAGCTGCGCGCTTATGCCAAAGAGAACAATCTGACCATTGCTAATGATAAAGGTGCCAACACCAACTGGGCAGAAGAAGTACAACGTACCGGTTTCGCCCATAACCACAATCTCTCAATTACTGGTGGTAACAAAAGTACCACCTACAATGCCAGTGTCAACTACATTGAACGCGACGGAATCATCAAAGGTGTAGGAAACAACCTTTTCACTGCCCGCACCTATGTTGAAACCAAAACCCTCAAAGACCGCCTAACCCTTGCCGTAGGACTCAACGGTAACGTCCGCAACGAATGGGGTGTACCTCGTGGCGGTCAGGGTGCATCGGTTTACAACGCAATGTACTATTACTCACCCCTTGTACCCACCCGAAATGAAGACGGAACTTGGTACAAGGATATGGGAATCTCTCAAAACTACAACCCGTTGGCACTAATTTATGAAGACGAAAGTCGGGCAACTTACAAGCGTATACAAGCCACAGGTAAGGCTAGCTTAAAAATTATTGATGACCTTATCCTAAGTGCTAATTTCTCTTATGAGAATCAAAATTACAGCTACAAGGATTACTATTCTCACGAATCGCAGACTAACAATCGCGGAGGAGAGACCAGCCGCAATACCACCGAGGATATCAAGAAACTGATGGAAATCTATGGAAATTATGATAAGACTTTCAATGATGCCCATAAACTCGGTCTGATGGTTGGTTACTCATGGGAAGAGCAAAATAACGGCGAAGGTTTCGGTGCAAGAGGCTACAACTTCTACGACGACTCTCTTTGGTGGAACAACATCGGTATGGCCAACTCATGGGATGAAGATCCCGTATGGGCCAATACACTCTCAACCATCCGCATGATTTCATTTTACGGCCGTGCAAACTACTCATACAAAAGTAAGTATATCCTTCAGGCAGCCGTACGTCGTGATGGTTCGTCTACATTCGGTAGCAACCACAGATGGGCTACTTTCCCGTCGGGTGCAGTGGCATGGCGTCTTTCTGAGGAAGATTTCATTAAAGACCTCGGCATTTTCGACGACTTAAAGCTGCGTGCTGGATGGGGACAGAGCGGTAATGCTATGGGATTTGACATTTATACCTCACGTTTCTACTATCAAGGCGGTAGCCGTTTCATCTATACCGACCCGGAAACAGGCAAGGAAAGCAGTTACAAGAGTTTGAACGCGGCACGTAACGTTAACAACGATCTCAAATGGGAAACGACCACTATGTTGAACCTCGGTATCGACTTCTCATTCCTCGGAGGTCGCATCAACGGTACTATCGAGTACTACAACAAGACAACCAAGGACATGATCTGGTCATATCCCGTTTCTACAAGTTATTATCCTGTAGGCTGGATGATAGCCAACGTAGGTGAAATGAACAACCGCGGTATAGAACTGACTTTGAACGCAACTCCCATCCGGGGACGCAACTTCAGTTGGGACACATCACTCAATCTCTCTCACAACCGTAATAAGATTGTAAGCCTCTCCAACCAAGAGTATAACGCAGGTGTACTGAATCGTTACAATCCTGAGTTGCCCGGTGCCTCTACCGCCACCATCCAGCGCATTATAGAAGGTGAACCGATTGGTACCTTCTACATGTGGGAATGGGCAGGTTATAATGAAGGCGGAGCATCGCAATTCTATGTACGTGATGAAAAGACCGGCGAACGTACAGGTGAAACCACTAGCACTCCCGCTGAAAAGGATCGCACTATCGTAGGCAACGCACAACCCAAACTGACGATGGGATGGAATAACAACCTTACGTATAAGAATTGGGACCTAAACGCATTCTTTACCGGAGTGTTCGGACAAAAGATATTCAACGAGCCCCGCGCTTTCTTCAGCAACATCGCTAACATTACTGAAGGCAAGAATGTTATGAAATCCATCGTATCGGAACAGAAAGCGACCGATGTATTCTCCTCACTTCCGTCCGACCGCTATCTTGAGGATGGTAGCTACTTCCGTCTGTCAACCCTTACGGTAGGATATACTTTCCGTAACTTCAACGGTTGGCTCCGCGATGTGCGTATCTACGCTTCCTGCAACAATGTATTCACTCTGACTGGTTATAAGGGACGTGACCCGGAAATCAACCTTGGAGGTGAAACTCCGGGATGCGATACACGTAGCGATCACTATCCACGTACCCGCCAATTCCTGGTAGGTGCAACTATTAACTTTTAATAAATAAGTCAATTATGAAACCATATATAAAGCTTTTATTACTTTCGGGTGTACTTGCCGGCGCCACTGCCTGCACTGACCTTGATACAGATATCAAAACCCAGTACACGACTTATCCTGATAATCCCATTGCAACAAGTGCCAAACTCGAAGCTTGCTACTACTACCTCCGTAACGAAGCAGGACTGGGCCGCAACTACTGGGAAGGCGTTATGCTCCAGGGAGACGAATTGATGGGAGTATCTTTTAACGGTAGTTACTATGACAACGGTCGTTTAGCCAACCCCTCCATTCATGACCTGAAACCCGACACCCCGGGAGTAGGGCAAATGGGTGACTTAAAGTCGGGCATCTCTTATTGCAACAGCGTGATTGTGGAAATTGGAGGTCCTGAGGGCAAAGACGACATTGTGGCTCCGGTACGTGCCATTCGTGCGTTTTACCATTTCATGATGATAGACCTCTATGGAGATGTACCTTTGATGAGTCACACCCCCGAAGAAGGTGAAGTTATAGAACGCGCTCCCCGTGCCGATGTAGCCCGCTTCATAGAAAGCGAGCTTCTTGAAATCATACCTCAACTTACCGAAGAGAACAATGCCGACACTTACGGTCGCCCCAACAAATGGATGGCCAAGGCACTGCTTGCCAAACTTTACCTGAACTGGGGTGTGTACACGTGCGGTGATGTCACTAAGGTTACCAATGATACCCCCAATGAAAAACTGAATGAACTCGTAGCCGTATGCGATGACATCATTGAATCCGGAATATTCGAGGTCGGCAAGGGCTATCGCAAGAAGTTCTTCCCCAATAACGGTGTTCACATCAAGGACTTCATCTATGCGATGGATTTTGATCCGGTAAAAGTACCGACCAGATATGTGGGCGGACATCAACTCGACCGTTTCATGACATTCAAGAAAGCTAATAATTGTAATATAGGTCCGTGGGGATTCATTCCCGCCAAGTCCGTAGCAGGAGTTTATCTGCTAATACCCGAATGTGTGGATCGCTTCAACCTTCCAGGCGACGAACGTAACCTGATGATTCTCGGAGGTCCCCAGTATGCAACCAGTCCGGTAAACTTTGAGTTCACCAATACTCCCATCATGTTCAACGGCCAGCAAGTAGCCTATACCAAGGAAATTGAATTAATAGTAAATCAAGTAACACCTATCAATCAACTGAACGTCGGTGCAGATTCAGAAACAGCCAACCTCATGAAGGGGTATCATTTAGGGAAATATCCTTCTATTGCCGAAGATTATACTGACCGCGATCGCTTCGGTGGAAACGACATACCCATCTTCCGTTATGCCGACATCCTGTTGTCCAAGGCAGAAGCTATCCTTCGCGGTGCCACTCCTACAATGGGCCATACGGCAGCTTCGTTGATGAATGAAGTACGTGATTGTGCCGGTGCCCCCCATGTAACAGGAACGCCTACCTTGCAAGATATTCTCGACGAACGCGGTCGTGAGTTCATCTGCGAGATGTGGAGACGTCAAGACCTGATCCGCTTCGGACAGTTTGAGAATGACTGGGGATTCAAAAATACAGCCAATCCCGGTGCCAAGACTGAATTATGGCGTCGCGTAATGCCTATTCCACTTGGCGAAATGGAGACTAATACCAATTGGGAACAGAATTTCGGTTATTAATATAAAAACAAGCAAAAGCCGGCATATCATATTTAAAGTTTAAAAAGGCTTCCCAGCCCTGTATTGCGATTTACGGAACCCAAAACGATAAATCGGATACAGGGCTTTCTAAACAAAAACAACTGCCAATGAAAAGCAAATTACTCACACTATCTGTCATGCTGAGCATGGCAGATACTCTTAAAGTATAAAGTAATTGTGAAGATACACTTAAATGCAATAATCCCCCTACTTTTATTTCTTTTTCTACCTAATCTAATTATCTTTGTTGCCTAATGCGAGTTCGTTCCACTATAGTGGTCCGCAAGGGAAACTATAGTGCACCTTGCGGACCACTATAGTGGAACGCAAAGTACACTGTAGTAGAACGAAACAAAAGTAGCGAATGAGTCACATCCCAACAGGCAGCGGGATACATCAGAATGCCTATATAAAACAATTACGATTATGAGCTTAGAGTATGACCTTTATGAAACGCCCGACATACAGCAAACAGGCGAACAACAGCCACTTCACCCCCGTGTAGTTATCAGGGGAACTATCGGTCAGGATGAATTTCTGGACCGTGTTCACAAATTCACAGGCTTGAGTCGCAGCTTGCTTGCAGGCGCCATGCAGTCTTTTCAGGATGAATTGAGAGATTTGCTTGCCGACGGATGGATTGTGGAGATGGGAGATATCGGTTATTTCTCCGTATCCTTGCAGGGACCTCCTGTCATGAAGAAAAAGGATGTGCATGCACAGTCCATCAAATTAAAAAACATCAATTACCGTCCGAGCAGCCAGTTCAAGAAAGAAGTGCACTGGAAAATAGAACCACAACGCGGTGAATCTTTTACCCGTCCCCACAGAGGAGAACGCGATATGGACAAATGCCTGGAAATAATTAATAGCCATTTGGAAAAATACCCCTGCCTCACCCGTGCCGACTATTGCCGGCTGACGGGATGTGACAAGAAACTTGCCCTGAAAGAACTGAATAGTTTTATTGATCGCGGACTACTAATGCGCTACGGAGCAGGCAAACAAGTGGTTTATGGAAAAGTGATGAAGCAGGAATAACTATTCCACCTGCTTCCCCAAGAACGTCTTCACTTCTTCCCATGAGTAATAGAGAACCTTTCCACCCTTTATCGGCAAAGTCACCTCATTCTCATTCAACAGGAACTTCACTAATACATCGTTTTTCCCGTTGCGATAGAAAACCAGTTGCAGGTTGGCCCCCATCGGAGAAACACGATAATCCTGCCATGCCAGGTGGAACTTCTCCATATCCGTCTCCTGATTGCTGCATCCTTCTATCTGCATCAAAGCAAGCAGACGGATGAGATGGGTATCATGCCCGAAACGAAGATCTGCCGCAGGAGTTCCCTTCTTGATGGCGGCATCCGCACTCTCCAGAATATTGCGCAACAAAGGGACGGCACAACGAGGCATCAAACCACCATTCAACGGAGCGGCAGCATTGCAGACGTACATACGGGCATTCACCGTTTTCCAGACACCTATCAGTTCCTCATACTCAAAGATATCATAGAGTGACAAATTCAATTCTACATTCTGCATATCAGCCGCAATCCAGTAAAGGCTTCGCATCATGGCGTCCTGATTAGTTATCACAGCAGGGTTTACAAACAGGGAAGCCATCAGGCGTTCCGGACGGACATTCTTCTTCTCAAACTCCCTGAAGCCACGCCGCCATGGGGCCTTTTCGGAAGCGAACTTCTCACCTTCGGGGGAAGTGTAAGCGATATAATCCATGTACCGGTGATAGGCTCTGCGGTCTATGTGCAGGGCGGGGTTCAATTCTTTCAGACGTTCGGTGAAGTAGCTCATGCTCATAGCACAGCGAAGGGAAGTGGACGAACGGGCGTCGATGTGCGCATCTCCACGGAATACCTGTGGGAAGCTGTGATACATCCGTTCGGCTATCTCACGGTGCTGGCGTTCGCCAAGCGGGGTGATGCTACCACTACATCCTCGAGCGTCTTCCCAGACTTTGTGCAGACGTTCACGGACATCTATTCCGAGGGGAGTGAGTTCGGAGCATTGATAGAGAGAGTCGAAAACAGAGACGACTTCCGTATAGCGTTCATCCGCCGTCATCCAACGGGAGCCGTGGCGACCGTAGTGACTGATGTAGAAAGCCTCATATCCTGCCGGAACGGGAGTGGAAACTCCGGACGGAGCGGGGTAAGCATAGTAGATGCTTCCTGCTTGTTCGGGGGTTAATGCGAACTGGGAACGGGCGAAGAGACCGCATAATAAACACAGGATAGTTATAATATATTGTTTCATAATTACAGCTTTGATTATTTGTTAGGAAGAGGGAATCACTTATCACTAAACGCTAATCACTAATCTTCAGATTAGTCACATTCTTCTGCCCGATACCTTCTGCCGCAAGGTCCGGCCGGATATCGCCCCAGGTAACTGCACAATCATCTATCAGAATGTCAGAGGCCGTATCAATATAAATCCCGTACGTCTTATCATGCACGAATCCTTCGCCTACACAGGGACGCTTATCATAAATGCCGCCCTCATACGCCGTACGCTTCTGTAACAACAGGTTCACATCCTCAAAATAGATATGGTTCACTTTATCGGGCGTATCGCCGCCTACAAAGATGCCGTTCTCGCTGGTACACTTGATGTTCGTGAAATAGATGCGGCTCACCTCTCCGCAACGTCCCTCAGTGGCTCCCTTCGGGAAACGCCAGCCGGCATCCTTATGATTGCCCACGGCACGCGGATAGGAAGTCACGTAAATAGGTTCCGCTTTTCCCCACCATACATCGGAGAAGAACATGCAGTCCACTATCATATTGGAGAAAATCACATTGGTCACCGTCCCTTCATCACGGTTCTGGATACCGATGCCCCGGTTGCTGTTCTTGATGATACAGTTATTGAATAATACATTATTAATCTTATCCATATTCTCCGACCCAATCTTGATGGCGCAAGAGCGGGAAACCATGGTACAGTTCGTCACCACAACGTCCTCGCACGAGCCGTATTCCTCAAACTCCCGGCGGTTTTTCAGGCAGATGCAATCATCGCCCGACTCGATGTGGCAATTGGCTATGCGGACGTTCTTTGAATGGTCCACGTCGATACCGTCGCCGTTGCGTATCTTCAAATCGTTCAGGATGGAGATGCCGTCGATGGAAGCGTCGTTGCAACCGATAAGGTGCACAGTCCAGTAGGCACTGTTGCGGATGGTTACATCACGAATCACTGTCTTCTCTATATTGATAAGCGTCAGCACATGCGGACGGGGGTCGAAGTCGGTCACCGGTTTCAGTTCATAGGAGTCTTCCAGTTCCTTACCCATAAAGGCAACACCGTTCCCGTCAATCACGCCTGTTCCGGTGATGGAGACTTGTTTCAGGTCTTTTCCGTAAATCCACATCATGCCCTCGCCGCGATTGTCGCGGAAAGCGCTCAGTGTATACGCCGCCTCATCGGGGTTGGCAATCAGGCAGGAATTAGGTTCCAGATGGAGATTTACAAAAGAGGCCAGCGCAAAAGGGCTGCACATGAAAGTGTATCCTGCCGGAACCAGCACCGTTCCGCCGCCCGACTTGGAGCATACCTCAATGGCAGTTTGTATGGCCGCAGCGTCATCGGTCTTGCCGTCGCCCTTGGCTCCGTAGTCCATAATGTTATAAATGTTTCCCCCGGTCTTCGGGGCGCTGCAAGCTCCTAACAGTAAGATGCTGCATAGGGCAAACAAAAATACTTTTGCTCTCATAAGTATATCTATTATAGATTTAAAACAGTATCATTTACTTCATCACATCCGGCGGACAGTCTTCCGGGCGTGCGCCCCACTCCTTGTTGGGCTCAGGCCCCATCACAAACTCCATCACTCCACCATCCAGGATATCCTGATGGGTAATATAATTACGTGTATAAGGTTTCCCATTCAGCTTTGCCGACTGGATATAAATATTCTTTTCCGATGCATTCCCGGCTTTTACGGTAAATACATTCCCATTCTCAAGATTCAGCGTGAAACTGGGGAAAGAAGGACTGGCAAGCATATAATAGGGCGTACCGGGACAGACGGGATAGAATCCCATAGCAGCAAACATATACCAGGCTGACATCTGCCCTGCATCATCATTACCCGAAAGCCCGCCCGGAGCATTCAAGTATTCCGTTTCCATGACGTGGCGAACGGCACGCTGGGTTTTCCAGGGCTGACCCGCATAATTGAACATGAAAGCAACCTGATGACAAGGTTCATTCCCGTGCCAGTAGCGCCCTTCACTGAACATGGAGTCCAGTTTGGAAACATAATTATCTTTGCCTCCCATACACTCCATAAGTCCGTAAGGGTCTTGCGGCGCATACCAGGTGTAGTGACAGGGAGCTCCCTCGGTGATGAAGCGGGCGAAGTTGAACGCATTGTCGTCATTCAGGAACGTACCGTCAGCATGACGGCCCTGCGCATATCCGGTGCGTGGGTCGATGACATTGCGATAATTGGCGGCACGCTGCATCAAAGCCTGGTAGTCTTCCGGTTTATCAAGAGCCTTTGCCACTTGTGCCAGGACGAAGTCATCATAAGCATATTCCAAGGTGCGCGAAACCTGTTCCTTCGTATGGAATGCATCGGGTACACCGTCTTCAAGAGGGATATAACCATATTCCAGATAGGAAGTCAACGCACGCCGCCCCATTCCGTCTTTATATTCGGCAGGATTGGAGGGAGTTTCAAAAGCATTCTTCCTCATACCCTCATAAGCCTTTGCAATATCGAAGTTGCGGATACCTTTGATGTAAGCATCACCGATGGCAGCTATGCAATGGTCACCTATCATGGCAGCAGTATAGCTGTTCCAACAAGGGAAGATAGGCAACCAGCCGCCCTGTTCATATTTATGTACCAGAGATTGCATCATGTCTCCCCCTTTGGTGGGGAAAAGCAGATTAACGAGCGGATGCAGGGCACGATAGGTATCCCACATGCTATAATCTTCATAATAAGTTTCTCCCGCAGGCAATTGCTGTATCGGGGTGCCAGTGGCAAAGGCCGGATAGGTTCCATCCACATCATTGAACGTGTGTGGCAGGAAGGAGGCGCGATAGAAAGCACTGTAGAACTTCTCTTTGTCAGCAAGGTTATCCGTCTCCACTTCGATGGAGGAGAGGTGCCGCTCCCAGATGTCGTTCAGCTCCTTATGCGTCTGTTCAAAGTCCCAATGGGGAATTTCGGCAATCAGGTTCAGCATCGCCTCTGTCGGACCGGTGAAGGAAGAAGCTGCTTTTACCAGCACTTCTTCGCCCGCTTCCACATCAAATTCGATATAGGCTCCTATCTGTGCGCCTTTCTCCATCCGGGCGGTATGGGGGAGCAGGGAATCCCCTTTAAATGTTCCAAAGTCCGTAATCTTCTTCCGGAAGCCGACCACAAAATGCCCGCTATATCCGGCAGGTTTTCCCCAGCCCTGATAAATGCGGTGAACGGGATTGTATCCGTAAATCTGGTTGTTGACTGTGTCCACGGCAATGTATCCCTCTCCTTCGTCACTATTGGGATTGACTACCAGATACCCTTTTCCGGCCTTATCATAAGTAAAACGGAAGATGGCAGAACGGGAACGGGCAGTCATTTCCGCCTGAATACCTTCATCCAACAGGGAAACAGAATAATAGGCCGGAGTTGTCTTCTCTTCCTGATGGGAAAAACGAGTGGCACGGACCTCCGGTTGCAAGCGTAGGGTAGTGGAAAGGGGCATAAGCGTCATTGAACCATAATCCTGTGTACAGCCACCCACAATCCAGTGGGAGTTGCGGAAGCCTTGTAGCAAAGAGTCTACGTAATAGTAAGGAGCGATGCACTTCTGTTCCGTATCCCGTGTTTGGGGCGTCCAGAAATTCATGCCGTTGGGTTCGAATACTGTGGGGAGCGTTTGCCCGTATTCTTCGGTACTCTTGCCGAAAGTACCGGCGGTGTGGGTGATGCTGGGAGAAGTGCCGACACGAGTATCGACATAATCTAACAGTGACTTTTGTCCCCGCCCGTCGTTCGGGGGAGAACAAGATGTAACACAGGACAGCGATGCGGCTGCCAATAACATAGAGCAATATGTACAAACAGTTCGTTTCATTTATATTTTTATATAGATTTTCTTTTTATAAAGCGGATAACCGCATGCACCCATTATCAACGTAAAAAGGATAGCATAGACGGCAGAAGCCAGATAAGGGTCGGTTATCAGTGAGTGTATTCCTTCGTAAATGACAGGTTTGCTTCCGGTGGTCCCGATAACGATGGCCACCACCTCACTGAGTACGTAAAGGAACAACGGATTCACCCCGAATATCTCGAAGAAGCGGCACCAGTTTTTCTTCTCTTTCAGGTCGATGAAGTAAATCAACAGAGCTTGTAGCATGGCAGCCAAGCCGCAGGTGACCAGTACGAAAGTGGGCGACCAAATACGTTTGTTCAGTGGCAAAGCCTCCATCAGGCAGAAACCACATGCCATCAGGATGAAGCCGACTACAAACAGTTTCAGCGTTTTCTGTTCTAAGTTTTTTTTAGCCAGGATGAGCTTTCCGCAGCAGAAGCCTATCAATGTGTGGGCGATAGCAGAAAAGGTACTGGTAAGTCCTTCCGGATCTATCGGACTTTTATGATAAAGGTGGTCGGCACCTAACACATTCCGGTCTATAATCGCCAACAGGTTCGTGCTGTCCGGTGCGTATCCGTTACCTATGCAAAGCAAAAAGGTATAACCTGCCAGCAAGATACCAATGAGCCAGCCGATGTATTTATGATTGACATACAAGGCTACAAAGGAAGCGACACAATAGCACAGAGCTATGCGTGGTAACACTCCCGTGAGCCGAAGATGGGCAAAAGGAGAGAAATCGCCGTCGCAAATAAAGTCAAACCAGTGAATGGCCCAGCCGATGCACAGTATAATGAGAGTACGTTTCAGTATCTTACGGACTACTGAGCCTGAAGCCTGAAAATGGAACTTGCTCAAGGCAATAGATGTGGAAATTCCCATAATGAACAGGAAGAACGGAAACACCAAGTCACAAAGCGTTAGTCCGTTCCATGCGGAATGTTGCAGGGATTCGTAAGAAAACTTTCCACCGGAATTATTGACGAGGATCATCCCGACAACAGTAATCCCACGCAGCACATCAAGCGAAAGCAAACGCTTTTTGGGCTGAGAATTGAAAGTTGAGGGTTGAGAGTTTTCCATATTCAACGGGAATTAATTATTATTTAATGGGACTATCTCAATTCATCGCCTTTTCAAACACCTCCTTCGCTACATCAACACTGTTTCCTTCGGGAGTTGAGTCATACGGGGTCTTCGCCAATGTCCAGGGTTCTTCCATCGCATAATAATCCAGTTTGACTTCGGGTTTGCCGTCCAGCTGATCCTGAAGAGTCTGCCAGTAGACTGCCCAACGTTTATAATAAAAGTCGCGCAAAATGCCGTTCCACTCCTTATGCGCATAGTCGCGCAGACCACCATCGTCGGCACAGACGCGATTGCCCCAAGTGGTGATCTGTACGCGGGCATTCCACTCGTACAAGTCTTTTTCTTCGGGAGTGGTGCCCAGATTGCGTGCCTGTTCAATCCAACGGCCCACCCGGAACTCGCTACGGGTACCCAAAAGGCGGTCCTGCAACAGCAATATATCCAGAAACTTCTGAGAGTCGCGGGCAAAGCTACGCTTATCAAAACTCTTGAAGTCAGCGATAGTCTGGTTATAGACAATACGTCCTTTATCGGAAAGAGATTGGCGCACGATGTCCACCAAATCGTATTCAAAGTTATTGTTGCCACGATATTTATCAGCTACTTCGAGCATGAGCCGCGCAGCCTCTTCCGTAACAGTAGGGTCGTAATAGTTCTTCATCTTCGACCAGCTCGATGCCTGGAAATTATTCATCGAAGGACGCCCGCAGAAAATGGACTCGTGAGGCCCTTGTTGATTGTTACCAAAAGGACAATTATAGATGGAGTTGGCTAGCAATGTCCATGCCTTTTCTATCTTCTCGTCTTTCACACCGTAGCGGGCAAAGAGATAATCCTTCAACCATTCCTCCTTGGTGAATTTCTCGGGACGCCAAGGGAGTTCACACATCAGTTCAAACATTACCGGGTTATTCTCCGAGCCTTCCATTGTCAGGCCGATGCCTTTCAGGTGGGTAGCCAGGGGATTGTCCTTAGTCTGGTAGAAGTTATCGAGCAACTGGTCCATGCGGCCGTGCAGACCTACATTGCCGCCAAAGTTCAGCAGCATACAGAATAGCCAGTCGTGCTGCTCGTAACCCTTATCACGCTTCCAGATAGAAGGAATTCCCCACATGGGGCGGCATTCACTGAATAAATCCAGTATCAGCAAATCTCCGTTCTTCATGTTCTCTATCATCTCGGGGCGCGGGTTTTCCGTCCAGCCCTGCACCACCCAAGTGGCTTTCGGATTAACTTTCTTCATGGCTTGCATGATAGCTTTACCCGCCGCATCGAAATCTACCGAAGCAGCGTTTTCGGCTTCATGGAAAGGGTCCATGGAGTAGTAATCGGCCTTGCCGAAGAGTTTTTCCTGTTCACGATAGTATAAGTTGGCTATCTCGGCAAAACGGGTATCAGTGGGTTGCAGGAAAGCGGGGCGCGTGAAACCGTTCCACAAATCGGACTTCGTCAGGTTCAGACCTAACTTCTCGTCGGCATCATGGGGAACCATGCCCGAATATCCGGGGAATACGGGTTTAATACCATATTCACGCATACGTTTCAGGATCTTCTTCTGCAAAACTTCCTGTTGTGCATACCAAGAGTCGGGATTGGGTCCGCCCCATCCTTCCAGATTATTCATAGCCCACCAGGCCAGAAAGGCGGGACCGGCAATGAAACGGTTTATTTCTTCTTTAGTATAGCCCAGTTTCTGGAGCATATTCCGCCAGATGCACTCCTGCCCCACTGCTGCCAAAGGCATGTTGATGCCATGCAGAGCCATCCAGTCGAGTTCGCGCTCCCAACGCTCCCAGTCCCAGAAAGCCATGGTGTAAGAGTAGGTACAGTAATTGAAATCGTAGCGTAGCGAAAGAGAGGTTTCGTGGCGCTCTTTTTGGGAAACAGGCGGCAATGCCGGAGGAAGCTGTGCCTGCATACCGTTCCAGGAGAGGTGGATGCCGGCGTAGTATTTCAGATACCAGTTGATGCCAGTTGCTATATTCACATAGTTATTGCCACGTACAACAACTTTATTGCCTTTCTGGTCCAGTTCAAAAAAGTCTTTCTCGGCACCGGATTTCAGTTCTATGATGAATTTCTTCGATGCGCCACGATCTATTCTTTCGAGTAGACCGCTAATTGGATTGGCGGATAAATGAACCGACAGGACGGTTGTAAACAGAATAAATAAGTAAAGTTTGATTTTCATGGTATTCTATATTCAGTATGATATGCAAAAGTAGGCGTTTTTCTCTTTAGAGAAGGAGAAAATAAGAAAGTTTGGGACGAATATAGTACAGAACGAGACAATATTCTCTCATTTCTTCCCCAGCTTCGAGCTCGGCAGGTATCCGAAGAACTCCTTAAAACACTTCGTAAAATATTTAGGGTCGTTGAAACCGACGGCATAGGCTATCTCAGAAACATTTACATCGCCCGGACCTTCCTGTATCATACGTTGCGCCACGTTCAGACGGTAGTTCTTCATGAACTGGCCGATGGGCTGCCCCGTCAGATCCTGCATCTTCTTGTTGACTAATGTCTTGCTATATCCCATATCTCGCACAAACCGCTCCAGATTATATTCCGAATCGGCATAGTTCTCCTTCATCAGATTGACGGCATTTGTAATAAACGTCTTGTCCCTCGACTCCTCCTTCACGTGCAGTTCCTCTACGTTACTGCTGGACGAAAACATCTTCTTATATTTCCCCCGCAGGTTCAGGATATTGCGGATGCGGAGCCGGAGCACTTCCTCGTCAAAAGGCTTGCAGAGATACTCGTCCACACCTATCTCAAAACTTCTCTTCTCCTGCACATCCGAGCGGAGCGCCGTGAGCATCAGAAACGGAATGTGCGAAGTAGCCAGATTATCCTTGATGCGATGCGACAGTTCCATACCATCCATCACAGGCATCATCAGATCGCTCACTATCAAATCAACCGTATGCTTCTGAACGATTTCCAGCGCCTCCTGCCCGTCTCTCGCCTCAAACAGACGGTAATCTCCCACCAGCAACGTGCGAATATATGAACGCATATCCCGGTTATCTTCCACAATCAGAATGGTTTCTTTCTTCTGTCCGTCGTCAGTCTGCGCCAAGTCCGGCATATACCTATCATCGGGCAGTTCCACCACTTCCCCGTCCGATTCCACGCTCTCGCCGGAAACCAACGGCATCAGTATGCGGAACGAGGCTCCCGGTCCACGGTTGTTGCGGGCACATATTTCCCCTCCATGCAGTTCCACAATCTTCCGGCAAAGGAACAAGCCGATGCCCGTGCCGCTCTGCCCGTAAACGGGATATTTCGTGCTCTTCTTGGATTGATAAAAGCGGTCGAATATCTTCTCCAGGTCCTCCGCCACCAATCCATGCCCCGTGTCGCATACACTGATGTAGAGCACCCTTTCCCCGCCTTCTCCCTTGGCGGAGCCCACAAAGATACGGATGCGTCCATTGTCCGGCGTAAACTTGATTGCATTGGAAATTAGGTTCACCATCACCTTACGCATATATCCGGTATCGACCACCAGGAAGGGTGTGTCCAGACGAAAATAAGTGGAGATTTCAATCTGCCGTTCTTTGGCAAAGACCCTGAAAGGTATGAGCAGCTCGGACAGAAACTCAATGAAATTCGTCGAATGTCGGTCCATTACCACCTTATCCATATCCAGTTTCCGGAAGTCCATCAGCTCGTTCACCAACGAAAGCAGGTAGCGGGAGTTCCGTTCGGCAATCCGCAACTGTGCCTTCATGCCCTCATTCTGTGTCTCTTTCAGCGCATGCTCGATAGGGCCGTGAATAAGTGTGACAGGTGTCCGGAACTCATGGGTGATGTTTGTGAAGAAAGCAATTTTTTCCTCCGTAATCTCCTTGACGTGCTGAGCCATTGCTTCCAGTTGCTTGTTTTGAACAGCCAGCTCCTGTGTGCGCAGTTCCACTTCCTGTTCCAACCGCACTTTCTGCTCCCGGTAGCTCCGGGTTTTTCTCTTATAAAACAGATAAACGGCAAGGCAGGTGAACATCACCAAAAGCAGATAGAACCAACCGGATTTATAGAAATAAGGCGTGATATTTACCTCCACCTCCGTCGTCCGGTCCGACCATTGGCCCAGTTCGTCCGTGGCACGCACCTGCAACGTATAGTCGCCCGGGGGCACGGAAGTATATCGCGCCATACAGTCGCCCGGCTGGGTTTCGTTCCATTCGTCCTCATACCCTTCCAGACGATAGGCAAAGCGGATACGGCTACTGTTCCCGTAATTTTGCGTAGTGAAACCGATGGAAAAGCGGTTCTCCTTTTCGTGCAGGGAAATCCGGGGTGACAGGGTAATCGTCTTTTTAAAGTAGTTGCCGCTGGAAGGATAAATGGTATTCCCGCCAATTGCCAGCGAAGAAAGCCTCACACGTGATGAGGAAGGTAGTAAGGTTTCATTATCGGAGTAGATGATAACGAGTCCATCTATCGTAGCCAGATAAATGAAATCGTGCTTTTCCGAATAGTGAATACCGTTCCAATAGAACTGGGTAGCGGGCAGACCATCGGCCTGCGTGTAGTTGCTGAACGTCATCGACTGGAGGTTCAGGCGAGAAATCCCGTCATTCGTCGTCAGCCACAAGTTGCCCTGTCCGTCCTCCGCCATGCCGATAATAGTGTTATTGGATAGTCCGTGACGGGTGGTATAGCACTTAAAGACGAAGTGGTTGTTCTTGTCGCTCGTCAACTGATAAAGTCCGCTTCCATTGCCACCCAGCCAGATGGTACCGTTCCGGTCCTCAAAGATGCTGTTTATCTTTTCCAGTTGTGTGGACTCCGGGCTGTCCAGTTTATACCGCAGGTATTTATAATCAAAACGTTTGTTCGACTTGGCGAAAGAGGGCAGGTCTATGATAAATACACCTTGTGTGGTACCTATCCACAAGCGTTTCTTCTTGTCTATCAGAAGGGCATGAACAGCCTCGAACTCATTATCGGACTGGTCGAACAATACTCTGGTAAAAGTATCTTTCCGCTTATCATAAAAGTGTATCCCTCGGGTAGAGCCGAACCATATCCCGTGGTTAATCATATCTTCGCAGGCGCTGTTGACAAAGTCACCTTCCAGTTCGGGGATATTATCGCAAGTATAGCGTTTGAAGGTACGATTATTGGGAATGTTCAGGTCCAGTTCGTTGATACCTACGCCCCAGGTGTATGCCCATAAACGGTTATCCGAGTCTATCAGGACACCCATCAGAGTATTGTTACTAATGGAAGTGATGTCGTTAGGGGAGAAAAGATGGTGAGTGCAGGATTTGCTTTCCTGGTTCCATTTCATCAATCCGCGCTCCACAAGCGCAATCCAGAGGTTGCCATCCTCGTCTTCGTCTACAGCATTCACAGGCGTAGGAGCATTGGTTACGGGTGTGGAGGTGTCGGCAGTTACGGAAGCATCTCCGCATGTCCACAGTTCGGTTTGCAAGCGCTTCGGGGAAAGGAGGTTGACACCACCGGTTTCTGTGCCGAGCCAGATGGTTTCTCCATCAGTGAATAGGCAGTTAATGGCGTTACAGTTGATGGTGACACTACTCCGGTCACTCGTCTGACGAATGAAAGAGAAAGTATCCGTGTCTTTGTAGTAAACGTTCAGACCGTTGAGGGTAGAGACTATCAGATGACCGCGTTCTGTGAGTTTGATGTCCGTTATGTAGGCCTGACTCAACATTCCGGGGCGATGGGTGGAATAGCGATATCGCTTCAGACTGCGCTCGGGGTGGTTATATTTGAAAAGACCACGGTTAGAACCAATCCACAGTACATCGCCATCTGCCTGCATACAGGAAATGCGCCAATCTTCGCTGAAAGACACCAGACTGTCGGAAAGGATATCTGTTTTCAGGAGGTTACCAGACTGTTTCTCAACGCGACACACCCGGTTATCAATGCCTGCACAAACGGCCCAACCGATATCAAGGATGGCGTGCACAGGAGAGGCAGAAGCATTCTTCAGACAATAATAGTTCTTAATCCCACCTTTATCATCCAGCTCTATGCACCACAAATCCTTGTTGCCGGAAATCCATAAATCACCTTGTTTGTCCTTATAGATAGTACTGACATATTCATCCATCAATTGCCGCAACGGGCTATCCGCAGGAAGGGACAATGTGACCGGGGAGTAAGTATTCAGATCGAAGATGTCAATCCCCCCTTCGGATGCAATCCACAGCCGTCGGAAGTTGTCTTCGCAAATCTTATGGACAAAATCGTTCTTCAGACGTATCGGCTCGGTCTGTGTGCCGTAGTTCAGGAATTGATAACCGTCGTAGCGCCCTATTCCGGAATGTGTGGCGACCCAAACATATCCCTCGGAATCTTTAAATATATCACTGACAAAGCTATAGGGCAGACCTGCGCTCTCCGTAATAAACTTAAAGTTATACTGGCTGAAAAAGTGCTCTGTGCTTTGAGGGAAAAGCAACAGAGCCTGCATCAGACCAATGAGGGATATCAGGATGTGTCGTTTCATTCTTTTTTTTCTATCCGGATACGTGCGTCCACTGCAATCACATGTTTTTCCGTAGCCAGTAGCGGGTTGATGTCCATCTCCTTAATCTCCGTAGCAAAGCGTAGCAAGGTGGAGAGGCGTACAATAATCTCTGCAAACTTATCCTCGTTCACTCCTTTTTGCCCGCGCGTTCCCTTGATAATCTTATAAGCCCGGAGAGAATGAATCATGGAGTAAGCCTCCTCGTAAGAAAGCGGTGCCAGACCGGAAGAAACGTCTTTGAGCACTTCTACAAAGATACCACCCAGACCGCAGAGCACCACATGTCCGAATTTCTCTTCGTACTTGGCGCCGACGAACAGTTCCGTCCCTTTCAGCATGGGCTGCACCAAAATACCGGTCACTTCGGGAATCTGCATCATACGCTCAAACTCGAATGCCAGGTGTTGTTCTCCTTTTATATTAAGCACCACGCCGCCAACATCAGATTTATGAACAGGACCTACCACCTTTGCCACAACAGGGAATCCGGTACGGCGGGCAAATGCGAGCACTTCATCTTTATTGGCGGACACAAATTCTTCCACTATGGGAATGCCTGCGGCATGAAGCAATGCTTGCACATAATGCGGCTGGATGTATCCGTCTTCGGGGATAGAGTCGATGATGCGGCGGATGCGCGGCACGTCCACACCGAAGAGTTCTATTTCATTGGCAGCAGGTCGGGGAGCATTCATGATGCGGGAAAGCGCTGTGCCCAAGGTTACTTCATCGGCAAAATTCACATGCCCTTTGGCAAGGAAAGCGGCCACTTCCGCTCCGGCGGTGTTGATGGAAGGTAGAATAGGAAATATCGGTTTACTGCACGTCTGCATCTTCTCGTGCAGCACGTCGTACATCTCGAACATGGTGACCAGGCCCGGTGTACCGAAGATGGCCAGCACAGCATCTATATTCTCAAACTTCTCTTCGCAATATTCCAGGCAGAGGCGCAGATGGTCAGGGGTTCCGGTGGCAAGGATATCAATCGGATTACCTACAGCGGCACCGGGGAAGAGTTTGCTTTTCAGCTCATCGGCAACAGGACCCTCCAATTTGGGAACATTCAGACCGCCCTTACTCAGTGCATCGGTCAGCATCACACCCGGACCTCCGGCATGGGTGATGATGGCGAAATTCTTTCCTTTCAGTTCGGGCAGGGTAAAGATGCAACCTACGGTCGTCAACTCCTCGCGCGAATAGCAACGAACAATGCCTGCCTTACGGAATAACGCTTCTACAGCCGAGTCACTGCTGGCAATGGCACCGGTGTGCGAAGAGGCCGCACGGCTGCCACTCTCGCTACTGCCCGCCTTGATGGCAGCGATCTTGCAACCTTTCTTTATCAAAGAGGACGCATGAAACAGCAAGCGGTCGGGGTCACCTATGCTTTCGATATACAGTAATTTGATTTTAGAGTCTTCTTCCTGCCGGAAGTTCTCGTCCATATATTGCAATACATCTTCCACACCAATTTGCTTTGCATTTCCCACGGACCAGACGGAGTTGAACTGCAAGCCTTTGGTTACGGCGCTTTCCAGAATGAAAACGGCCGTCGCACCGGAACTTGAAATAAGGTCTACGCCTTGTGGATGCAGTTGGGGAATAGGCTGACTGAACACACTATGATGCCAGGTATTCATCAGACCGATGCAGTTGGGACCAATCAGGGAAGCGCCGTACTTATTCACGGTTTCCAGAATACGGTCTTCCAGCAGAGCACCCTCGTGCGTTTCTTCGCCAAATCCGGCGGAAAGGATGATAAACGCCCGCACTTGCTTCTCTGCAGCAAGCACTTCCACAGCATCGGGGCACATCTGGGCAGGAATGGCGAGTATGGCTAGTTCTGTTTCGGGGATGTCCTTCACGTCAGCATAAGCCGTTACACCTTGCACTTCGGTCTCTTTCGGATTCACGGCACGCAGTTCTCCGGTATAACCACCGTTAATAAGATTACGCAGGATAGCACCTCCCGGCTTGTGCACATTATTGGATGCTCCCACCACTACAATGCTGGCAGGACGAAGCAATTGGTTTGTTATCATAGTTCGTTAACTTTAAATTCATGATACAATGAGACAAATATACGCTTTTTATGCAATCCTGCAACGGGAAAAGGAAAGAAAAGAAAAGGAGACAGGTTTCAGCATCGTTTGCTGATTTTTTAGAGAACGAAATAGCGTGTCCCACAAGAGGAGTTTTTACTTCTCTTATGAAGTGCAATTTTAAGTACTCAACCAAAATTAATTCGTACTATAAATGATAATTTAGCGTGCGTAATATGTGGAGTATCTCAATTCCCCTCCTCCAGTCGGAGGAGGAGAATGAAGATACTATTGTCAATCGTCTGCCGCCGCTAAATTATCACTTACTTAAACAAGATAAATCAATGTAGCAGCCTCTTTGAATGACAGAATAGCAAATCGCCGTTTCCGTCGCGCAGATGCATCCCGTTCCCTTCGCAATAGCGGAAGAAAGAACAGTCGCTACACGCATCCTTCTTCATCCAGTCACGATTACGGAAAGGCTGGAAGCGCTCTTCCCAGACCTGCATAAAATCGTCCTGATAGATATTTCCCTGATGGAAATCGCTGCGGATGCTGGGACAGGCAGATATGGAACCGTCTATCAGGATAGAACCGACAGTGACACCGGCATTACAGGCAAAGAAGTTGTCCCGGACTTCCCCCTCATAATTGCCAAGGAAACCCTCGCAACCATAACTCAGGTGCATCTTCCCTTCTTTACGGGTATCCTTTATGAATTCCATCACTCCGGTAAATTCTTCATCCGTCAACTGAAATTCAGGATACAAGGCAGCACGCCCTACGGGAAAGATGGTAAACATCCGCCAATGACGGACGCCTATTTTATATAAAGAAGTCTTTAACTCATTCAGATAAGGATAATTACGGCGGTTAACACAAGTCACCACATCCCAGGTCAGTTCAGGTTCGTGCACCAACATCTTTATGGCTTCCAGGGCGCGAGTGTGACTTCCGGGATGTCCGCGCAGCCAGTTATGGTCTTCGCCAAAGCCATCCAGACTGATGGTGACAGAATGGAGTCCGGCAGCCATAAGGTGTTGCAGGCGCTCTTTCGTCAGGTAAAGTCCGTTAGAAACCATACCCCACGGATAACCACGACGATAAAGAGCCAAACCAATTTCTTCCAGGTCTTCCCGCATCAAGGGCTCGCCGCCAGTAATGATAATGCTTACTTTATTGGGATTTACATGAGGGGTGATAGAGTCAATGGTACGCAGAAAATCTCCGGCAGGCATATCTTTCACTGCCGCCATCCGCCTACAGTCGCTACCACAGTGTTTACAGTGCAGATTACAGCGCAAGGTACACTCCCAGAAGAGTTGTTTCAGAGGGTGCAACTCTTTCAGGTTATTCCGTATCTTCCGGGCTATTTCCAGGGCAAGCTTTCTTCGTATCGAAAGGTCACTCATTCTTTTTTCTTCAGATTAAAATTCACCTCTTTTGTGTCGCTGCCTTCATACCAGCCCTTACCGCCTGTCGGAGTCATCTTCACATCGGTAGAGTCTGCTTTGTAAACACCAGACGGATCTTCGCATACCACGCGGTATTTGCCGTAATTGGTCACACCTTTATCCTGAAAATCATATTCCCCGTTCTTAGTGTACAAAGTATCGGGACAATCATAACCAACAGGCTTGCCGTCATAATCCAAATCCTTCACTATAATCCTCGCACCGTCAATAGGTTGCTGTTGTTCATCCAACACTTTGCCTTTCAGACCAAAGTCACAATGAGGCTGTCCGTATTCGCAAGGAGCCTCTCCCATACTATCACATGCACTAAAACCAAGTAAAACTAATCCGCCGGACAATATCCGATTGTAAAGATGTAACCAATGTTTCTTTTCCTTCTTCATAGCATGTCTCATGTTTATTATAAACGTACCATCATTTAGTAAAATGCAGCCCTTTAGAAAATACTGCACCAAAGATATCCTTTTATTGAGAATAAATCAAAAATTTTGTCTGTATTCCGTATAAAGATTTCATATATTTGAAGCCGCTTACCAAAAAACGAAGTATATAGAAAGAATTATGGACATCAGAAACAGAATGCAGAAACTATTGACTGCCATCAATCAGGGAGTCTATGAAAAAGATACAGAATTAGGTTTATCATTGTTGGCTGCACTGGCTGGTGAGAGCGTTCTTTTATTAGGGCCTCCGGGTGTAGCCAAATCTATGGTGGCACGCCGTCTGAAAGCTGCATTCAAAGAAGCGAAAGCCTTTGAATATCTGATGTCACGCTTCTCCACCCCCGACGAGATATTCGGTCCCATCAGCATCAACCGCCTGAAAGAGTTTGATAAATACGAGCGTGCCGTCGAAGGGTATCTGCCCACGGCAAGTGTCGTGTTTCTGGATGAGATATGGAAAGCCGGGCCTGCCATACAGAATTCATTACTCACCGCCATCAATGAGAAAATTTATCGCAACGGAGACAGCGAAATCAAACTGCCACTCAAACTCCTGATTGCCGCCAGCAACGAACTGCCTGCACATGGCGAAGGACTGGAAGCACTGTGGGACAGATTCCTGTTGCGCATCATCTGCACCTGCGTACAAGATGAAGATACATTCCACAGCATGTTGCTCGACGACAATGACAAAGAAATAATCGTCCCCGCAGAGCTCCAAATCAGCGAAGAAGAATATGTGGAATGGCGCAAGCAAATAGGACAGATAGCCGTGCCCACCGACATATTGCAATATATCACCAACGTCCGCCGCCAATTGAAACGACTCCCACTGGACGATGAAGACACAGCGCGCAGCATTTACGTAAGCGACCGCCGCTGGAAAAACATCGTGCAACTGCTGAAAGCCTCAGCCTTCATCAACGGACGGACGGAAGTCAACTCCGCAGACTTGCTTCCTCTCTATCATTGTCTCTGGAACGAAGCAGACGAATGTGCACCCATCCACCAGCTGGTGCTCCGGGAGTTATTCACTTCTTGTCTGGAAGAAATGGAAGAAATTACAGAGTCCATAAAAGCCGACATCCGGATAAGCCGGGTGCGCCAGGCTCTGGAAGACTTCAAGAACAATACTTCCCCAAAAAACGACCTGGAAATAACGGACTATTTCTACTACCACATAGAAGAGCATGGAACAGGACACACCTACATCTTTGCTGTGGATTATCTCGCACTGAAAGAACAAAAAAGGGAAAACTCACCCCGGCAAGCCCTTATCTATCCCGACCCGCTAAACCCGGGACGTTCCATCATTCGGTGTTATCCGGGCACAGGCCCGTCTTCCGTTCCACAACAACGAGTGAACCTATACAGGGAAGGCACGGAATTCCTGCTGATAGACGGCGTACGCTATCCGATGACACAAAAGAAAAAAGGAGCGAAGAGTGTTTCTGCTGCTAATAAAGAGCCTCAGATATTCGACAATACCCCCCGCATAACCACCCGCGACTACCGGAACGAACTGAACCAACTCTCGCAGCGTCTACTCAGTCTTACCAACACTTTGTGCACAGATAATATCTTCGTACCCCAGGCGGACAAAGAACTGGTCAGCCGCTTCTCGGACGAAGTACGAAAAAAACTGCGGAACGTAGAGATTGAAGAGGAGAAACTACAATTCAACTTACAGCAATATGGCGGGACTGACCAAAAAGAAGTATGACATAAACTTCTACGCAAAGGTAGTAGAGAAATTCGTACAGACCGGAGAATGTGCCGAAAACGCATATGGCGAAACGGAAGATCCTCTGTATCTTTATCTGCTGTCCATCATGAACAACCCTTCCATCAAACTGCAAGTTCTGGAAAATGAAGTTCATGCACGCATATTCTATGACATCACCACACAATTCGTCTGGCAATTCCTCGAACAGGAAAAGTTCCAGATGCAAAGAGCACAGTCCGAACTCGGAGAAATGGAAAGTGCCCTCAACTGGATAAAGGAGAAACGCGACGGCTGGCAGGCGCTTCTGAGAAAAATCAAAGAAGACTATAAGGAGAATGCTTTCGACGAGCCATTCTACGAGCACATGTTCGGCGACAAAGAACAGCAGCACGACCCTTCCGTCTGGGAGAAAATGCTGAGCGACTGGGAAGACTCTTTCCAGCAGAAATTACAGGAACAGAAAGAGAAAAACCTGAACGACCGGAAAGACTTTCTGGAAAAGAAACTGAAGACCAGCCTGAGCAAGATACCGGAGTATCTGGAAGAGCACCAGGTGGAACAAGAAGAATTCTTCCAGGCATGGAGCATGATGAATGGGCTTTGGAACACTATCGACTTCGAGAGCATCCGCAAGATTGTAAAACTGCAAAAAGAGTATCCCGAGCTCCTGAAAGTAGCCAACCGCATGGGCCGGATTGCCGACGACGAAGGTAGCAAACAGGTATACGTGACGGAGGGTAGCGTCTACAAGCTGTCCCACTCACAAAAAAGCGACATCTTGGGTGTCACCACCGGCAACGACTTGAACGCCCTGCTTCCCTCGGAATTGCTTTACTACTCGGACAGCGAACTGCAAGACGTCTTCATGCTGAAATACTTCACTCAAAAGTTGCAGACCTTTCGCTACAAATCGGAAATCATGCAACCCTCCCGACGACTGGAAGCAAAGCCCGCCGTCCTGAAAGGCCCGATGATTGTGTGCCTCGACACATCAGGCAGTATGACGGGCAAACCGGAGAAAATGGCTAATTCCCTGCTGATAAAGCTCATCGAAATAGCGGAGTTGCAAGACAGGGAATGTTTTCTGATTTCTTTCTCCGTAGCCACCCGGACCATCGACGTACGGCGTGAACGGCAGAAGCTGATGGAGTTTTTCAGCCACCCGTTCACTGGTGATACGGATGCCACCCGGATGCTAAAGGACACGTTCAGGATGCTCGATCAGAACCGCTATATGAATGCGGATATCCTATTAATCAGTGATTTCCGCATACCGAAATGCAAACCGGAATTAATAAAGCAAATGCAGGCAAACCGGGAGAAAGGAACTTTCTTCTACGGTCTGCAAATAGGTATCGCCCCCAACGATTGGGTGGAATACTTCGATCACATGTATAAGGTGGAATACCAGGTTTCGCGACGTAACTAACAGCTTCTTTTATGTCCTCCCAATCAAAGCCAGTTCAACAATTCTACCGGACTTTTCATCTGTTGCAATCTGGGATGTGTAAACGTCTCCACTACCTCATGCTGCCACATTACCTCAAAAGGAATATGCACGCCATATCCGCCTATTGCCAGCACAGGCTGAATATCAGATTTCAACGAATTTCCAATCATCAGGAATTCCTCAGGAGCTACTTGCAGCACTTGCAACAAGCGGTTATATTCTTTCTCCGTCTTATCGGACATGATTTCAATATGGTCGAAATAAGGAGTCAGTCCGGAGCGTTTCAGTTTACGTTCCTGATCCAGCAGGTCGCCTTTCGTTGCCACTACCAGCCGATAGCAGCCTTGTTCTTTCAATGCTTTCAGCGTATCTTCCACACCGGACAGCAACTCAATCGGCATTTCGAGCAAAGATTTACCCAGAAGAACAATTTGCTGTATCTTCTCTGCTGTAATCGTCTGATTGCTAACCCACAAAGCCGTCTCAACCATTGAGATGGTAAATGCCTTGGCACCATAACCCAGACATTCCAGGTTACTCATTTCTGTTTTAAACAGTTCTGCCGATATCTCCTTTGCACTGCCGTAATCGCTCAGCAACTCCGTATATTTCCGTTCCACTTCCTGAAAGAAAGGCTCATTACTCCAGAGAGTATCATCCGCATCGAAAGCGATGACTTTAATATCATGTCTCATTTCCTATTTTTACGTTACACATTTTATGTAATGCAAAATACGGAATATATTTCGTATAAAACAAAAGAGCATGAACTTTTAACGCCTCTTACTTTATCTCTTCCCCCCTTCCACACAGCTAAGACGCCTTATTCATCGGCTTTGGCGGGTGGAAGGGTTGGCAGGCATAGACTGAAATAGCGTCTTACAGGCATTCAAAAGATATGATCATCATTTGTCTGTATGTACGAAAAATGGCACTGCTTTCATGTTTTCATTACTAAGCAATCGTGCGTTAAAAGAAGATAGTTACAATCGACCAACTACAGTCATTCATTTGAGCAACTAACGTCATTCGATCATATGATTCCAGTCGGTATAGTAAACAACTCAAGTCGGTCGATTATAATGTGAAACGAAAGCCGTCAAAACAAGCAGGGGTAAATGATAACCACAAAGTAGCCTTCCACCCGCTAAAGCCGATAAATAAGGAGATGGAAGAAGGTGGAAGGGGGAATATGCAAGAAACTGAATAGATACATGACAACAGGAAAATAGCTTTTAGCCTTTTAGCTTTACAAAAATTCATTATCTTTGTACGACTTGATGATGATAACGACAAAAACAGCATGCATATGAAATGGCCTAAACCACTACTAACAATCATTCTCTTACCACTTTACTTCCTCCTTTTTAATATTCTGTTTCTTTCTTGTCAGCCAAGTTCAAAAAATAACAGTACAAAGAGCATGAACTTCCTGCTGGACACCGTACAAACATCAAATATGAATCCAGTCTGCAAAGTGAAATATCTTCCTTTGGAAGTGACTGATAATTCTCTAATCGGAAGCATCGACAAAATACTATACCAGAATAAGCATTTTTACATTCTTGATAAAAGCGCTAATATGGGAGTCCTTATATTCAACGAAAATGGGAAATTTATTAAATCATTGTATAAACTGGGAGAAGGTCCTGAAGAATATATAGCCCCCATTGATTTTGACGTAGATGCTACAGGGAATATATACATAGCCGACAATGCCCGCCAAAAGATTATCAGATACAACGCAAATGACTTCGAGAAATATGATGAAATGGAATTGGGATGCTACTTCATGGAATTTGCAGTAATTGATGAAGAGCATATAATCATATCAGAAATATATGATCAAGGTAGGATTAAAGATAAATTAGCTGTTTATTCCAGAAAAGATGGGAAAATACAATCATTGCTCAAATCAACGTTGAAGGAAATAGACGAACAAAAAGTGCCAAGAGGTTCTTCTCACTATCTATACCGTTCCGGCGATAAAGTTTACTTTTATCAACGTTTTACACCGGAGATTTATATCTTAAATGGTAAAACCATTAGTTTAATGGCAAATATTCTTTCAGATAAATATTTCAAGGAAGTAGAATTGAAGACTTTAGAGGGTAATCCTCAATCGTTCATGACCGACATGAAACATATAAAGGATATCAATGCTTTCTACGAGACAGCAGATGGATATTTTTGTTCTCTATCGACCTTTCCGCTACCTCAGTTTTTGGGGATTTCTAAAACTGGAAACAACATATATAACCTCAACCTGATAAAAGAGGATAGACTACTGGGAAATCTGATTATCAATGGGGTAGCAGGCAATTATCTCATTTGTACTTCCGACTACAACGAAGAGACAGTTAATGCTGCTTTGAAGATAAACGGGTTGGATGAGAATACAGCACAAATGTTTGCAAACTGGAACGAAGACAGTAACCCTCTATTGATATTGTTTCAGTTACAGCACTGATAAATATAGATTTCCATACCTGGTATTTGGATATTTCATTGTCTTCTCTTTCTCTTTGAGTAGAAAACCGTTATCTTTGCACACCAAAATGCGCTCATAACAAAAGACATAGATATATCACAATGGAAAAGAAATTCAAACGCACTACCGTTACGTCGGCATTGCCCTACGCTAACGGACCGGTTCATATCGGACATCTGGCAGGAGTTTATGTACCCGCCGATATCTACGTCCGCTACCTGAGACTGAAAAAGGAAGATGTAATCTTTATCGGTGGTTCGGACGAGCACGGAGTACCCATCACTATCCGTGCCAAGAAAGAGGGCGTGACGCCGCAGGATATCGTAGACCGTTACCATACACTTATCAAAGACTCATTCAAGGAATTCGGCGTATCATTTGACGTGTACAGCCGCACTACTTCGAAGACGCATCATGATACAGCTTCCGAGTTCTTCCGCAAGCTGTACGAGAAAGGTGAGTTCATCGAAAAAACCAGTATGCAATACTACGACGAGGAAGCCAAGACTTTCCTTGCCGACCGTTATATCACAGGCGAATGTCCCCACTGCCACGCTGAGGGCGCTTACGGCGACCAGTGCGAGAAGTGCGGCACCAGCCTCAGCCCCACGGACCTGATTAATCCGAAGAGTG